>Ga0123341_1005331_pt1 | contig 11454 bp, 14 predicted proteins | sample Turbeapinknodule_FD_89959 | JGI IMG/M metagenome (GOLD analysis project Ga0123341, IMG submission 89959) | Root nodule microbial communities of legume samples collected from Mexico - Turtle bean Mexico pink nodule | ecosystem: Host-associated > Plants > Roots > Nodule | place: Mexico: Nepantla... | reverse complement strand
TTTTATTCCATTAGTATGCATTTGTTTTTATGAATAATTTTTTTATTAATTTGAAAACTAATTATATGGTAAATGAGGATTAAAATGGGTATAACTATTATTTGAAATATGACTTTTTGCAGATGTAGACAAAGTGAACAGACCTCAAAAGATGAACTTGTGGTGTCAAACATTAAAAAGGCAAAGGGAATAGTAATAAGTTCAACACCTTCACCTCTATTACCACCCTCACCTCTATCCCTATTACCACCACCACCTCTATCTCTATTACCATCCCCACCCCCCCACATCTATCTCCATCATCATTGTCGTCAAGGGTAATTATGCTAAGTCTCACACCCTCACCTCTACCATTATCGCCACCAAGGCTAATCACGACGAGTCCAACATCTCCACCACCATCAAGGGTATTTGCGATAACTCCAACACTTCCATCAGCATTAGAGCCACTCGATTTGTCAGTGGAATTCAAAAATCGAGTCATTGAATTGAATGGATATGATCTTAAATTTCTCATGCACAAGAGACTTTTCTTTTCGGATGTGAAACCAAATAGTAATCGTTTATCCATACCAGTAAAGGAAATAAAATGTGACTTTCTTACTCTAGACGAGATTACAAAGTTGGATAAAAGGGAAAATGGAAAACCCGTTGGTTTGGAAGTGACCGTGTTGGATCCCTATCTTAGAGAATATACCTTACCAATGAAGAAATGGGAAATGAAAACAAACACCTACAATCTTGTAAAAGAATGGAACAAGATTGTGTTGGCTAACAAGTTTGAAGAAGATCAAGAACTCCAAATATGGTCCTTTAGGGTTAACAACAAATTGTATTTACTTTTAAACAAACTTTGAATTTGAATGTTTGGTTCTAAAAGTAGGCTAGGGATGAAATATTTTGTCTATTTTTTTTTTAGTTTTTCTTAAATAAGGTGGAGTTTCTCACCAAATTTGTATTGTTAGTGAGAAATATTTGTTCAAATAAATTTAATTTTAAAAAATATTTAAATTCAAACATGCTTTTATTGTTTTATTGGTTCTTCTATAAAAGTGTTAACTTAATCATATATAATGTATCATTTTGTGGGATGAGTTAGTGTTATTAAATATTATCATTTTTTTACTTTTGAATAATAAATTCTGAAAGTTGTTACCGAAAATGGTGTACACAATAATTCATCAATATATGCAAACTCACAATATATAATCAAAATAAAATAAAATAATTGCATGAATATAATATACACTCAAGTAAATGCATTGATTACATAATTTAAAGTCAAAATTTACTAAATAAAAGTTAATACAAATTAAAAGTGAAATAGAAATTATATAATTCATTAAAGGTCTTATGCTATCTCATTAATAAAATCATTATGAGTAACATCAACATTTTGATTGAGATTATCTACTACAATACTCAATGAAGGAAAGGTTGACATTAAAAACTCAATCCATAAGTATTATAATATATAAATAATTTATTGATCATATTATTGTTGTATATGTTTCTTGTTTTCTTAGTAGAAAGATCAATATTTAGTGTAGACTATGAATGTCTTTAGCGAATAAAGTCATCACTCAAGTCCATATAAGTTTCCCTTCATATCCTTTTTAAAAACCTTCAAATAAACTTCATTATCACTAATATAAATGTAGAAGAATATACTTTATGCATTATTGTGAGGCTTGCTACTTCACCTTGTTTAAACCCTCATGATATTTCTCAAGCAAAATAAAAAAAAAAAAATACTAAAAGTTGACTTATAGTTATTTTACAATTTACATGTCCAATTAATAAAGTTCAACACATATGTAAGAACAAGCATTAAAAAAAAATTATATATTAATCATAAAAGTATATTACCAAACAAATATATTATGTCTAATCCAATTCAAAGCATTTAAAATCAACATGTAGACCAAGCTAAAGTAGATACAAATAGAAAATTCAAACACATGCCTTTCTAAAGACTTGTATTTACCATATCCAACCAAAGACTAACACCTGACTCATTTTAAGCTAAAATAATTTACATGCAAATCTCAACTTTATAGGTTAGGATAAGTTCATTAAACAAAATATTGTATACCTATAAATGTGAATCAATGTACACTAACATTTTCTCAACTTCCCACTCCTAAATGTGTTAAACTACAAGATTTATACGAGAAACAAAGGTATCTTTATTAATCATATGCTCTTATATTTAATACTTAAAAATAAAAAATTAGCCAACACACCATCCTAGGTATGCTACTTTTAATGATTGCATACATCACACTATTCATTTATATAACATACTATTTCTTAAAGAAATGAATTCATTCAAACATAATAATTAAACATTTATAGAATAAAACATTCAAATTTGTATATAATATTATAAGCTAGGAGTATTAAACATGTAATTGCTTGAAATTAAATCAAAATATATCTTAGAGAGTTGAAGATTTTCGCTTGAGTTAAATCACTTTATTTTAGTGGTATTTTCCAATAAAAACAAGAAATTTTCGAGTTTCTTCTTGTTTGAGCGATAAGTTAAATTGCTTAAGCATCGTACCAACATTTGAATGATATTCTTTGCTTAATACTTCCAAAACATAATAGAGTCCTCACCCAACTCACCAAGATTTCTTCTCTTATCGACCAACCTTTGCATGAGTAGTCCAAATCCAAAGGAAAGAAAAATCAATGTTACTCATCTCTTGTTCATGTTTTAAATTCCAACTTGAGCAAGGAGTGATAGTACTTGAGTGTCCTACTAGTCATTTGAATGATAGTGATTTTCTCTCAAGTTTGATGGTCCTCGCTTAAGTGTCGCTCGATGCTCAAGTGAGATTTACTGAGACAATAAGTTTTGTAGGATTTAAAAATAAATTTCGAAATCCAAATTCTTAATTCAAAATCAAGTTTAAATTGCTTATTTACACTCAATTGCAACATTTTCCTATCATAACTATTATAACATAAATTGATCATTTAAACCAAATTTAACAATCTAACCAATATAAATATGTTAAGACAATAGACGATCTATCACCCAATAAACAATCTCATATAAAAGTCTATATGTTTTGATGATAACAAACACTATAGATGCGTTATGACATAACAAAGCTCACTCATATGCAATCTAAGATTAGACAAAATGATTAGAGAAGATGAGCAAGACTCACTAGACAATCTCACAATAAAAAGATTCATTGGACAGTGTAATAAAGGCAGAGCACACGATACAACAATAGAAAAACTGTAAGATGATCCAATCTTGGTCTAAATATTGGAAAAATTTCTAACTCTCATAAAGATAACAGTTAAAGAAGGAACGTTTTCCAAATGAATGTTTCAAAGAAGAATACACACGTTAAATGATATCAAGTAATGTGTTAGACGATATCGAAGAACTGCATTAGACGATCTCACTAGAATGGATAAGACAAAATAGTTAAGAAGAACATATCGAATGATCCTAATGCTCATGAATGCATAAGATGTTTTCATAAAATGATCCATTTGGATACTACAAGAAAGAGAATATCAAAGTACTTGCTTATAAGCTATCAAACAATCACTAAAGATTGTACATGTAAGACAATACTATTATTTTCTACTCGTCAGATGAACTACTACGTCGAGAACTACTACTAGCCTCAGGTTTGCGTTTAAAGAAAACAACAATCAAGTTGAGTACGAAGCCTTGACAACATGGATGTTGCTAGCCAAAGAGTTGGTGAAAAGTAACTCATTGCTCGTCACCGGGCAAGTCACTGGCGAGTATCAGGCCAAGGACCCACAACTAGCTTCATACCTCAGGTACGTAAGGATCTTGAAAGCAACTTTCTCAGTGTTTAACCTTGTTCATGTTCCAAGAAAACAAAACTCCCGAGCAGACCTATTTTCTAATCTAGCTAGCTCAGGGAAGGGATGTCGACAGAGGTCAATGATCCAAGAGACATTGAAGTCACCTAGGACAGTTATAAAAGGGTTGTCCAAAGTCGATCACTTGGAGGTCTTAGGGATAAGCTCATGAAAGGGGAGAAGGTATCGATTGATGATTCAAGAAACCCTGAAAGTTCCAAGAATAACCACCCATGGGTTATTGGGGGATGGGTTTCTTGAAGTTCTGCAGGGCGGTATACTGTGATTGATGGAAACTTTTTTCGTCACGATTATATCCACTCGATCCTCACATGTGTAAGTGGGGATCAGTGCGCTGCATAATGGTCGAGCTCCATGAAGGCATTTGTGGTAGCCACATAGGAAGACGAGCTCTCTCGTTGAAAGTCGTCTGAGCTGGGTATTATTAGTCGACGATGAAGGAGGATTTTGTGAGATATGTCCAACACTGTGAGCAATGCTAGAAGCACGCTGATTGGTGTCATGCATCAGCCGAGAAGCTGCGATCGATTTATAGCTCATGGTCCTTCCATACATGGGGGATATACATTTTAGGCACTTTCCCATTTGGCAATACGTCATATGAAGTAACTCATTGTGGCCATTGAATACTTCACCAAGTGCATTGAAGCTGAGCCAGTTGAATAAATAATTCCTCATAAGGTCCAACATTTTGTGTGGAAGAACATTGTTTGCCGTTTTCGGATTCTAAGGCACCTGGTGTCTGACAACAAAACTCAATTCGCTAGCCAACAATTGGGCAAGCTATGCTCAAAGCTCGGAATAAAGCAGATGTTCACTTCGGCATAACTCCCCTAGACGAATGGCCAGGCTGAGTCAACTAATAGGATCCTACTAAGGGGGTTGAAGAGGAGATTAGAAAAGGCAAAGGGAACTTAGTCAGAAGAAATTCCAAAAATCTTGTGGTTCTACCACACCACCCCGCAATTGACAACTAAGGAGAGACCTTTCAGTTTGGTATATGGGTCAGATGCCATGATACTGGTGGAGATACAAGAGAATTCCCCTAGGTTCCAAACTTTTGTTGTTGAATAATCTAATGAAGGAAAGAAAGTGAACCTAGATTTGTTGGACGAGGTGTGTGATCACGCTCGTATCAACTCGAAGGCTTTAAAGAGAAGGGTGGAGTTAAAGTACAAGACCAAGACGAAACCTCGACAGTTCAAGGTTGCCGACCTGGTGATGCGAAAGGTCCATCCTTACCAGCTGGAGAACAAGCTATCTCCAAAGTGGACTGGCCTGTTTCGTGTAGTTGAGGTGCTTGGAAATGGAGCATATAAGCTGGAAACCCTAGAGGGAGGAGCCAGCCTACGAATGTGGAACGTGGTCAATCTCAAGTTTTACTTTAGTTAAGACATTTCGTTTTGATGTTTTTCTTTTGAACAATATGATGTTTAAGGTGGTGCTCTTTTTCCCTTGAAGGTGTTTTTTAATAAGGTCACCTAATGATAAATTTGTTCTCAGAAGTTGGTGCATTAGTCTTGATTGAATAGTGTTGATGTAGCACATGGTAAGTCGACCTAACTCGGCGTAAGTACGTCTACCCGAGCATAGACGCCCTGTGAGATTAATTTGTTTGTTATTTACTTGAGTTATTACATGGTAAGTCGACCTAGCTCGGCATAAGTACGTCTACTCGAGCATAGGCACCCTGTGAGATTAATTTGTTTGTTGATTTACTTAAGTTAGTGCACGGTAAGCCGAACAAACTCGACATAAGTACGTCTACTCGAGCATAAGCGCCATGTAAGATTCATTTGTTTGTTTATTTACTTGAGTTAGTACATGGTAAGTCGATCTAGCTTGGCATAAGTACGACTACCCAAGCATAAACGCCCTGTAAGATAAATTCATCTGTTGAGTTAGCTAATTTGGCACATGGTACGCCCTAGCCCAGAATGAATAGAGTCATCCGTGTATAGGCGCCCTGTGGAGTGGGTTTATTAGATTTAGTTTGGCACATGCTAAGACGATCTAACTAGGAATGAATAGAGTCATTCGAGTATAGGCACCTTGTGATGAGGAGTTTACTTGATCTGGTACATGGAGAACAATGATCAAGCATGGGATAGGTGTAGCTGCCAAAATAGGTACCCTATGAAGTAAGGGATCATGAAATTGATGCAGTAATCATACCAAGGGCCGCCCTAGTAGGGGGCTCGGTTATTCATGAGATTCAATGTGAAGTAAAGGTTGTCCTAGCCTCGAATGCATCACTTACTTATGGGTAGACGTTCTACCAAGGTAAATAAGTTATTACTTTATGCTTAAGTTAGTAGAAATTTGTTATATTAGTTGTGTTGAGATGAAGAGATTTAGTTAAGCATTAAGGCATATATTTGTATACGTAAGAAAGTCTACAGACATTAAAAGAAAAACATGCATAAATTGTTCAAAGGGTCGTAATGTCGAGTAAGTGTGGCAAGCCAATAAATATTACAGCCCATAGCTATTATAAAAATTTAAGATTAGTCCTCTCTCAATTGGTCGTCGACCACGGTTTTGCCTGGGTCCAGTGTGGGTCCATGGTAGGATGGACTATTGTTGCTTGCTATAGGGAAGGTTCGAAGCCAGCCTAGAAGGATCGGGTAGCGTCATCTTTGAGATACTCAATGAGCTTGCTGGAGTCTTCTTCTTTATGATCCATCTCTTTCTTTAAGTTCTCTATCTTGCCCAAAAGCTTGTCCTTCTCTTCGGAGAGCGTCAATGCCTCTCGGGTCTTCTCGGTATAAAGATGCTCAGCTTTTTTATGCAGGCCATTTTGTCGATTGATCTCCATCTGAAGGCGGTCCATTCCTTGGCGGAGCTCCATGATCCCCTTATTTTTGTGGTCTTCGGACACTTTGGGATCTTGCGCTTTGTCATCAGCCAGGCAGGCTAAGGCAAATGCCTGGCTGAATAACTTCAAGGAGTCACGACGAAGGAAGTCTTCATCATGGACTATTAACCTGTTTTTGTCTTTGGGGGGTAGGAAAAAGGCCTTTCCATGAGCAAGGACGTCAAAGTCATCATCCCATAAGTTTTTTCTGCATGAGCTTTCGACCTCACACTCTTGGATGGTAACGACCTCCTAGTGTGGAGCTCGACCATCCGAGTGGGAGTGTTCAGAAGGGGGAGCTACCTCTCGCCTTTTTCTCTTGAAAACAAGGTCTGAGTTGGTTTGCTTGTCCTGGTTAGATTGGACTGGAGCAACCTCAATAGGGGCCTTCCTTTTTTATGCCAATGAATCCTTGCTCAAGTTAGCAGCTGCTCTCATCTTTCTAACGCGCTCAACCATCTTCACTTTGCCAATGTTGGACAACATCCTTTCTGCAAAGAATAAGACAAGTAAGTGGTTAATAATAGTAGTATAGGTACATTTACAAGGGAAGGAAATGAGGAGTACCAGTATAGGCCTTCAAGGCGCCTAGGAAATACTCTTTAGTCAATAGATAAGAGGTGTCAAAGACAACCTTCAAGCTTGTCCAAAATTCACATATACCCTGGTCTTTTGGAGACAAATCTTCCAAGCGCCGAGCACTCTGGAAGTTAGGCTCAGGGGTCCAATACAGGCGAAATCCATCCAAAAGGGTTGGATCTCCTATTGAAGCTTGGACTTTGACAAATTTACCTTTAAAATTTTTGTACGAACACTGGAAGAGGTTAAGCAAAGCTCTTACATGAGACATCCACAGTTTACTGATCGTGTGTTTAGCCTCAAAGAAATAAAGAAAGACTTCCACAGTTGGTGAGATGTCAAGCTGTGAACACAAAACAATAAAAGCTCGGATGAATGCCCAACTATTTGGGTGTAGCTGGGCAGAAGCTACATTGAGCTCAGTGAGTAGCTTCTTTTCAAAAATGGATAGGGGAAGACGAAGGAGAACCTTCTTGAAAAAGGTGGCGTAAAAGTAGTAAAATGAACCATCGGGGTCCGACGACTCCTCACAACAAATAGGTTTCCCCTCCCTACACTCCACAGTTTTAACACACCCCTCATATTTTTTACTCATGGTACACCCGTTTTCTCTCAACTCCCTAAGGCATAAATTGGTTGTGTAATAGGAAACCTCTTTTAGAAGCTTTTTTTTGGCCTAATGATACGTTGAACCATAATCCATTGCAGATATAGCTAAAACATAGGCATAAACACAAACAAAATACAAGCACAGTTCATGCCAGGAAGAGAAAGAAAATCAAAATGAGATTACAGCTCAGGCAGTGCAACTGGTAAGATGAACGAATAATTGGCAATAAAGATTAGTGGAGAAAAATACCTGATGCGAATAAGGTGGGTGATAGCTCGATGGTGAGAAGAAGTGCGAAGAAAGTTTTTTGTGAGTAAGAGAAGTTTTGAGAGTAGAAGTTTGTGTAATGAGTAAGGAAGAGAAAATGGATTTTTAATTATTTGAAAGAAGGAGATGAAGCGACAACGCTTCCTCGCCGTTGATACACGTGCCACGTAGACGTTCCAGATTTAGTGTGATGGGATGTCTCATAAGGAAACGCTTCAGTAACCGCGCCTCACCTCTGCGAAAGCGTCACATCAGTTGCCAACGTTGGAAATACTCTTCGCCTAGCCAAGCTCGGCTCGAGCCTGGGGGGCTTGTGTAGTGGCCAGGAGTGCCCGAAACCTCAGTCCAAACAATTAGGTCAACTCGATTTTTGGGAAAGTATGACTCAAAGGGTGAGCCATAAGATCAGCCCAGATGCTGGAAGACAACTCGAAAAAGATAATTAATATAGAAGGAATATTCTTATTGTTTATAATACATACGCTAATTAAATACCAATAAAAGTTGTTGAGAATAAAGTAGTTAGCACCTGAGAATAAAGGTGCATGTGAACAAAATATTTTATTGTTGTTAAGCACTCGAGAATAAAGGTGCATGTAAGCAATATGTTTTTTTGTTATGATTATATGTTTTTTGTTGAGATTATATTCTCTCCCGTTAAAATTTGCTCTGATGAGATTAGAGAAAACTGTTGAAAGGATATATATAAAAGGGGCTTGAAACCCCTAGTAAAGGTATGCTGTTTTTGAATACTTAGAGACTAAAAGTGATTTGATATTTTTGAATGATATCATTGACTTGATCGTCGGAGTGTGATCAACGAGTAAAACCCCCTTTGTCCTAATGGAACACCAAGTACCTCAAAACACTAATTTGAGACAAATCAAAGGAAGAACTTGTCCACTCAATCTGCCTGAGGTCAACCAACGAGAACAAATCCTAATTCTGATTAGATAACAACTCATGAAAGATCGATCATCAACTCAACTCATGACTTCCCAAGTAATAGAGTCTTTCTCTACAAAATAACACATGAAAGATCAATACCTAACTCTATTTTATTTAATTTTTTGGAAATTTGACAAAATGGGTAAAAAAGTTTAAATTTTGAAAACAATAACAGAGAAGTCATTTGATAAATGTGGTGGAACATTTCACAAACACGTGGAGATCTTAATGGAGAGAGAGAGAGAAAGAGAAAGATACGAGTTGGAGATTGTTGAAGAGAGGCTTAGAGATGAGAGATCTATTAGGAGCGAAGCAACATCGATCAATATGGTCTCACTTTCCAATCACTTCACAAATATAAGAAGTGTCATGGTTGGGTTAAAAACTTATGTCTTAATTAAGATTGATAATTTTTTATTTCCATTTCGTAAATTGATAATAAAAATATTTATAAATTTATTTTTATGTTTATGTTTAATACGTGTGCATTTTTTATCTATGAATTTATATGTTTATCTATTAATTAACACTTCTAATTTTTTATTTTCATTTTGCAAAACTATAACCTAAGTTGTAAATGGTAGAACCCTTCGTATCATTTAATTGTTTAACTATTTTTTCAGAAATTCCCAAAACAGTGTTGCACCTCATATGCAAAAATATTTTTAAAATAATTTTGAATCTTAATAAAATATTATCTTTGGGATAAAAATCAAATTAAAAATTACATTTAATTTCAAACTTGTTGAAATATTTTTACTTCAATTTTTATTTGAGTTTACTTGCGTTGACAATAAGTTTAAAGCATTTACCAAAACAAAAATTGATATTATTTAACTTGTTTTTTCTTTATAAGATTATAAACTCATGTTTTTAAGAATTAATTTAATAAACACGAAAATATATTATAACAATGAAAAATATAAACCTGAATACAAATACAATCATATTCGTCAACAAGTTAAAAAAAAACAATAACTATAAAAGATGAAACAAAACTGTATTAAACGAATCCTAAGAGAAAATGTTTGACTCGAATATATTTATCATTTTATGAAAGATAGATTTAAATATAAGAACACTTTTAGTCGTTCTTTTAATAGAAATGTTGGTTTTATGTAATGTATCTTTTTATCTTATCAATAATAATTATCAATTATCATTCAGGTTATCATTTATAAATACAGTTGCTAAAAAATAATTAAAATAAAAATATTTAAATTTAAATTATTTTGATTTATCTTGTTTTTAAATTTATCTTTTTTTTTCTTATGAAATTTTCGCATCCTAAGTTTGCTATCTTATTTACTGGTTTAAAAAATTATGGTTTAATATTTTCAAATAAGTTTATCTTTTATAACTTTTTCACACATAAGTAAACTAAATGAATTTTATCAAAATCTTTTCTTATCATAAAAATCATTTTGAATGATCTCAACACTTTGTTTAAATCTTTCATTTATTATTCATCTTGTGTACCATTGTTGGAATCAACATTACCATCAATTTGAACATGGGACTATATTAGTTGCAAAAAAACGAAACTACATTGAGAATATTCAAACTAGTGAAATGAATTTGAAAAAAAAAATCATAAAATAAACTCCAATGTACCTTTTGACATAATTTTTTAATATATTATTCCTTTCTACACGTGATCCATAAGAACTTGAAAGTTGTTGGTAGTAATTATGAAGTTGAAGTACTCTTGTTTACTATAAAATTGTGGAATATCTTTAGATATTAGCCAATCTAACATAAAACGTTGAAATGACTATGTAAATAATCTATTAATAGACTCTTTATCTTTAAAATTGGAAGCAATTTTTTAAAAATTTTCAAGTCTCTCATGATGAGGATCAAATAGATAAAGTTTTTAAATATTTTATTCTCTCATTATTATTATTTTTCTTTCTTTCAATTCATAAATTTTTCTTTGTTCATTTGATCCTCATCATGAAAGACTTCTTTGAAAATTTTGATTGCAAGTGTTAGAGATAAAGAGTCTCTTAATAAACTATCTTCAAAGTCATTTCAACTTTCTATGTTAGATTGACTAATATCCAAAGATATTTCATAATTTTATAGTAAAAAAAAAGTTGTTTTAATTTGATAATTACTACGAGTAACTTTCCAACGGTATATGTAGAAATGAATAATATACAAGAGTTGTAAAAAAAAAGGTATATTGGAGTCTATTTTATTTATTGTTTTAATTTTTTTTTATTTCATTATGATGATTTTTTTTTTTTTAATTTCTTTCCTTTAATTTTTGTTTCTTTTAATTTTATTTTGAGTTTTAATCTTT
>Ga0123341_1005330_pt1 | contig 11454 bp, 8 predicted proteins | sample Turbeapinknodule_FD_89959 | JGI IMG/M metagenome (GOLD analysis project Ga0123341, IMG submission 89959) | Root nodule microbial communities of legume samples collected from Mexico - Turtle bean Mexico pink nodule | ecosystem: Host-associated > Plants > Roots > Nodule | place: Mexico: Nepantla... | reverse complement strand
ATTAAAAAATGTACAAATTAACTTTTACGTTAATTTTGTTTATAATTTTATTTTCTCTAAATTTGTTTTATAAAATAATTCTAGTTCATAATTTCTTTTTATTTTTCTCTAAACATTAAGTTAAATTGGTTTAATTAATAAATTTAATCTCTGTACTATAGAAAATTCACAATTTTACTTTCAAGGTTTTTCACAATTTTAATCATCTGTAATTTTGATTTTTTATGCATTTTAATTCTTTAATTGTTTACTAATTTACTCAATTCTTTTCAATTCTGACTTACGAATATCATACACTTTTCTACTGGATCATATCTACAATAACAAAAAAATACAAATCATTAAAAACTGAAAGATAAGAATTGTGTAAAAATTATTCAATAACTAAGATTGTGAGGAAAAAAATGATATCAAAGCTAGAGTTTTTTTAATATAAAACAAATCAAAATTAAGTCATTATGAATTTATTTTTTCTTATTTTAACTTGGGGGAGTTTACTCAATAAAGCAAAGCAGGTTAAAATAATTGTGAAATTGGAAGTTGAAAAAGTGGAATGAGGGGAACAGGCAAAAGGAACCAGCTTGGTGTAATAATTGATGTATATTTTCTGTGGATATATATATAAAAGAAAGCTATCCCTGAAATGATTTTACAGAACTTGTATCTGCGTCAATATATTCTCCTCCCACCTTTCCCCCTTTTATCATCATAATCCAATAACGAGCCAAAAGAATTGGGAACCCCAAAAAGGGGTTAGGAAAAGAGAGCCAGAAAACCAATAATAAATAAATAGTGAGAATAAAAAAGGCCATTTTATACAGGGCGACGTTTAACTAACCAAGCTCCACAGTTATATACAATATTCGAGGGTATATTGGCTTCACTGCAAAACTCGTTTTCTCTGTCCCTCTCTCACGGGAATGATCAAAACCTATGTCTCTTTTGTCATCTCATGTCACAGCACTGAGGCCTTGCCTGCCTTTGCAGTTTATCCCACAGACACATCATCTGCCTGGGCGATTGGTAATGGGCGGTGTAATAGTCTTCTATGCAACCAAATTGGCAGAACTTCAAGCTATGAGAGTAGTGTACAGGTTTCGAGCTGTTAAATTGCTCTACCCACATTCCCATACTCACATCTTCCATCTTAAACAACTGCATAAAGAACAAATCACACAAACATTCAGCCAAACAAAATTTCAAAACCATTCAGGTAAGGAACAGAGAAAAAATGCAATATAAATCATGTTTACTGACCCTTAATTTATGCATTTCAAATTCAGATACAATATATAGTGCAATATCTGATGACAAAATATAACCCGGGCCATTAGCGTAGGGTGGGTAATCCTCTTCTGGCCATTCCTGAAAAAAAAATCAATATTTAAATACTAGATTTTTCCTGCAAGAAGCTTAAATATGACACGGGCCCTGGTTAAATATGACAACACACATAAGGACCATGGTAAACAGTTCAAAAATTCACAGCCGACAGAGAGTGCAAATGCAATTTGGAGCTAAGAAAATAGGTAACTTCAGGAATTCTTTGGAATAAAATATACATATTCGTAATCATAACTATTTCTAGAGTATTCTCATTCCTGAATAAACGTTTAAACAAAAGCATTGCGATGGGTGCTGATTACTTACTTCATAGGTCACTGCCCATTTCCCATATCGCAAGGGTTTATGATAGTAATTTATGTTACCGATATAAAAGCTGGTATCGTCTGGAATCTTCCTTGCTTCACTGATAACGGCATCCACTCTAACAAAAGTATCATCATCGCCTTTCATGATATACTTAGCAGAAACCGTATGAACCTATGAAATATAGAGCACATCTTATATTCCATAAAATATCTCAAATATCACTCAAAACTTGATAGTTCATAGCTCGATTATTTTTAATCAATAACTCACCCCATAATCACATATGGCCACCGTTTTCAACACAACAAGATCATAGTTATCTAAGTAAGGCACTATAACAATATCACCAAAAAATTCTGCTTCCTTCTTCAACTCTACATTAATTTCCTGTCTTGCATGCTGCCAATATTTCAATCAAATAGTAAGAAACGCCAGCTGAACATTAGAAACGAAATAACAACTGTAAAAACAAATAACCGACCAGTGCAACAAAGAATCGAGCAACCACTGCTCCAGATTTGACAAGCCTATGCTGCATCCATGACTTTCTCACAGCCATCCGCTCAGAAAAATGGTTTCCAGCTGAGAGGACACCAATGAACAATTCTACGCCAGAGTCAGAAAGTGGCTGGGCACGCCACCTGGTGGAAAATTCAAGATGCCGCTGTGGGGAAAAACTGGGATGCGATGAAGGCAAAGACGCTGCAAATACAGAGTGAACATCAATGTCTCCAGTCAGCGAAAGCCCAGTGGCATCCTCAAGAGTAAAACCCTGCCAAAATCAAAAGGCAAAATCAAGTGATCAAGCAAATCAATCTTGGAGTCCAGGTAGATATCTTCAAGGGCAAGGATATATCACTCACAGCGCGATAAGGAAAAGATGTCACATGTCTCCCATCAACAGTAACATGATACCCCTCCAACCCAGCACTAACAGTAAGAACAAATAGCTTCCCCTCAGAAAATGGGAATGGCCACTCAACGTTTACTTTCTTGGTGCGCCCTATCAGTCTTTTCAACCACCACGTCGACTTAGATTCCTCAAAGTGATCTTCATCATCCTTAATCCACTTCTCGCACTTCACCATCCTATCCACTGCACCCAATGCAAGCCATGACTCAATTCAATTCAATCAACCACAACCAAACACAACCAATCTCACCACACAAAATGGAACATCACATATTTCTTTAAAAATTACACTATCAATTGGGCAGAAAATCAGACATCTAGTCAATCATTAAGGTCATTTGGCGGTTGCATAGCGTTTAAAAATTGTCATTACGTTCTAAACAGTTTCTTCAATCCAAAGAAGGAAAAATAAGTAAAAATCAAAAAGATCAAAGAGTACCATATAACTGAGAACACATTAAAATCACTGGTAAACATCCACATCATAAAACACAACATCTACAAATTTCCAAATTAATCACGCGAAATCAAACTTCTAAACAGGCGAAAAAAATATCTAATTTCAGTTTCGAAACTCACCGGTATCTTCATCGGCTTTGGATTTCCAACCGTCGCACCTGAGAGCGGAACCCCACTGCATGCGATAACACGTGTTGAGTTCAATCACAGGCTTCCCACTCCAATCCCCCTTCAACCTCGGGTTGAAGTGAAAAACCCTAGGAGGCTCTTCACCGTCCACCGTCTTCAGCCCCTGCAACTCCACCACAAACTGAGACACCATCACCGGTTCATCCTCCGTCACAACCGCTATCTTCGGCTCGAAGTCCGGCCGCGCCGCCAACGGCTTCCCAACGACCGTCACGTGTGAGCCCAATGTGAGCCCACACGGCAGCGGCACGACGCCCAAGGTGTCCGAAACGGACAGAGAAACCGAACCGGGACATGAACTGGACCGGTTCTCGGGCTTCGAGACAACGGTCCGCGACTTTCCAGATTCGAGGTCCTTCCAGAGTCTCCGTCCCACCTGGCGCGCGTGCTTTACAAGCTTGTAGAGCTCGAACGACCCGTCGTTGCCCTTGGATTCAAACGCCGCCTCGTTTAGGACCAACGCCGAAAGGACACTGCGGCTAGCGAGTTGACTCGGCGAGTGAGCGTTGGAAACCGTTTTCAAAGGACGCGCCGGAGAATCCTTTAGTTGCGAGTCTTCCTCGCTTAGGAGCTTGAGAGGGCGCGTGGCGACGGCGGTGAAGTCGGTTTTGAAAACGAAAGGGATTTCGAGTGTGACGAGTACGAGGTAGAAGAAAAGCGCACCGATTAGAAACTGAATCGATCGTTTTCGTGTTAACATAAACAGCGTTTCAAGCTTTCGCTTCATCTTCTTCTGTATTTTTTCTCTTTTGCGAAGATTCTTGAAACGCTGTTTCTCTCTCTCACTTAGTTATGGAGAGGAGAACAAAGAGGCGTGAGAAGGAGGTGACCGACTTTCTGGAATTACATAAAATGCAAAAATAAAATAAAAAACGGCAACGGTTTGAAGTTTTGAAAGGAAAAATTAGGGAAAATAAAAATAGTGGAATTGAAATTTCGATGAAGTGGCCGAGACTGGCCCACTCACCATTAAACTTTGTTGCCAACGGATCCTTTTGCTTTTTCGTCACCACAGACCAATTTTTCTGTACCAAATTGTTCTTCTTTATGATTAATTAAAAGAACAAATGAGACATTATTTGGTGCCTTCTATTTTTACCTATCACTCCAAATTAAGATTAAATGTTTTTAATAAGTTGTTTATAGTTCTGTTTCAAAACATTAAATAAACCTTAAAACTGACAATTATATTAAAATATCATAAAACCTGAATGTTTTACTGATATCATCAAATTTTAAATTTACTTTTAACGTTGATTAATAACTATTAATATACAAGAATAATTAAAAGGACTACTATTAGTTATATTTATAAACTACTATTTAGTTATAATAATGTTGTTATATACATAAAAATGAATTATTTTTAATTTTAACTTTATATTCCACTTTTCATTTTATTTTATATTAATAGTCTAGATTAATGGTTTATAAATGCATATTAATTATCTCTCATATAAAAATGAGATTTTTTTTGAATGAAGTGTGTTTTTTAGTGTTGAATATAATAAGCTTAGCGATAGTTTATCTTATTATCTCATGTTATTTGTTATTATTTTGATTTATAATAATAAGGAAATTAATTTTATATTTTTTAATTTTTAATATGATATCTAGGACATTACCTTGGTTATGGTTCAAGTTTTTTGTAACGTTTTCCAGTCATCATCACCACTTACCCTACTCGTCTTTTTAATTGAAGTTCATTTGATATTTTTTTTTTTCTCTTTATCCATATACTTATACTAAATATGTCAATGTTCATCTCTTCATTGACAAATTAGATATAACTATATTTTTTTCACTTGGGTCTCGTTTATTAAATTATGGCTTAAAAGTTAAGTTTATGTTGATCATCTTACTTTGTTACCAATGTTGCTGAAAATGAGGTCTCCCGTTAGTTGAAAATCGATGTTCAATTATGTATTGTTATCTCTCAAAAGAAGTATTCATTGGATATTTTGGAGGAAATTAATTAATGAATTTAAAATTTATTGGCAAATCCTAATGTCAAACTCCTAGTCAGGGAAGTCTCTCTCAGATCTCGAGAAATACAAAATACAAAAGATTATTTGAAAGATTAAACTACATTATTGTTACTTGTCTTAACATCCTGATATTTCATTTATAATTTTTTCATGATTGCATTCATACATTAACATGCATTTGTTTTCTATAGTATTAAAAATAATTGTAGTTTTATTTTGTAACTATTTTTTAACCTATTCATGCATGTTTTAAATTAAAGTAGATTGTTTGAATCTTGTAAGTTATGCACGTGAATACGGGATCAAATTAAGTTTTTGTGTTTCTATATTTGCTAAAACAAAAAAACAATTAGAAGTACAAAAATTAAAGGTCATGAGTTAGTTAATGAAGAAATCACAATGCATGACCTTTTCTTGCATGTATGGAAAATTGATATTTATGACTTTATTTATGCCTTTTGTAAGGTATTGATGTGATGTAAGGTTTCAACTTTCATGATTTAATTTGATCTTAAGTTCTCTATTCTTTTCTATGTACACATGAATTTTGTGACTTGAAAGATTTCAATTTAAATATAAAATGGTTAGCTTTTTTTTTTCTTTCTCGTATACATGTGTCATTTATATTTAATAGTTGGTGATTAAAATAATGACTCAATCAAAAAAAATTGTTTCGCGACATCCTCAAAGGACTCGTGCCATGGTGAGAAGAATGGAGAAATTCATAGCAATCACATGAGGCTCTAAAAGCTTATATGAGTTCTCTGAATATGATAAAGAACAATGTGGGAAACTATATTGATATGAATGAAGAGGGTATTCCTTACTACCCTCCAAGCTTTTACCCTAATCAAATGAGAGTACAAAATGCTAACATCCAAGAGAATATGATGGTCGTTGCTACATATCCATCTCATCCCTTACAACAAAAAGGGACCCACGAAGTCCAGACACAATTCTTCCCTTGTTATAGTTTCCTTCTTGGCTACACTCCACCAATTGAGGAGTATCATGAGCATGCTCAAGCTTTGTTTACTACAACTCATGTGAAAGTTACCATGCCCCAAGAAAGTATTCATGAACCATTTCATATGCCAATATATGCTCACAAAAATGCAAACCACATGTCCTTGACAAAATGGAGATTTTGGAAGAAAGGTTGAGAGGAGGGAGTTATGCTTTTGGTGATGCTACAAAATTATGCATGGTTCCAAATGTAGTGAAACCTCCAAAATTTAAGGAGGCAGGATTTGAAAAGTTTAAAAGGGTCACTTTCCTAAAGAACCACCTAACTATGTGGTGCGGAAAAATGGTTGCCCATGCTTACGACGAAAAGTTGTTGATATTTTTTTTTCAAGATAGCTTGGTTGACATGGCTTTGAATTGGTACATGCACCTTGAACCTACACACATTCACTCTTTGAGGTATTTGGTGGACGTATTTCTAAAATAGTATAAGTACAATGTTGATATGGCTCCTGATAGGTTGCAATTGCAAAGTATGACAAAGAAAGAGGTTGAAATTTTCAAAGAATACGTTCAATGATAAAGATAAATTGTTGCCCAGGTAGAGCCATCTCTACATGATAAGGAGATGGTAACTATGTCCATAGACACTTTACAATCTCCATTCTACAAATACATGGCGGACAATATTTCTTCAAACTTTGAAGTATTGTCATAATTGGAGAAATAATGGAGGTTGGTATAAAGAGTGGAAAAAATTCACATGGCCTATCTATGGTCACAAATGTGAAGAAATTTGGGTTTAAGTCTGGAAAGAGAAGAGAAGGAAAAGCTCATGCAGTTTCTTCCACACCAACATGAGCATGTTATACTCTAGTACAGTACGAACATGCATATCCACACCTAACTATCCAATTACCATATATCGCCAATGAGGCCCCCACCTACTATCCTCAACCATATCATCCTAGACATTTCCCCAACCACATACCTTTCACCAAACACAACCTATCACAGGTCCAGAGTTCCATTCCAAACATAATTAGAAACCTAACCCCCAAATATAACATTGGTCATAACTCTAACCAAACCACTAATTAGAAAAATGTTGACTAAGATAAGAGGGTTGTGAATTTTACTCCTATTCATGTTACCTTGAGTTGTTACCAAACCTCCTTCACAATTCTCTACTTTCTATTTGCTCTAAGAAACCTGTACAACCCCCTTTCTCGAAGAGTTATGATGTGAATGCAAAGTGTGAATATCATGGAGGAGTTGTTCGTCATTCAACTAAGAGATGTTAGGCTATTGAGTGTAAGGTGCAATCCTTGATTGAATTAGGATGACTAAGTTTTGAAGAAGACCAACCCAGCATTGAGGAAAAATCTCTATCAGGTCATGGAAACACTTCTACAAGTGTTGTGGGGAAATGAAAGGGACTCCAAATCATGAAGGGCCACATAAAAAGTGAAGAAAACATTTTCTTGGAAGCATTTTCAGTATTTTAGTCATTTTCTGATACAGTCTTATGCAAAAATAGACATTTTTTAAATTCACAATTTTGCTGGAATCTAATATGCCTTGATTGCTTTCATTATACTATCACAAGTTTGCTTAATTCCTTTTTGCTCCCATTCCATGAGTTATACAAGGTTTTATCTGAAACAAGTCCTAAATGGTGTCACAAAAAAAGGGGCAAAAGTGATTGCAAGTTGAATCAATTGTTTTTCTTGACATAATCTTCAAACCCATGATATTACAAAAAATAACGCAAAATATAAGCAATAAATAAATAAAATAGAGAATAACTCCGGGGAACATCACCCTTTTTTTCTCGATTTAGTGTTTTAATGAAGAATAAGAAGTTGACTTTTTCTTTTGAAACACTTATATGCATGTTGCTTGAACCCTCTAACCCTAATAGACATTATTGTTCCCTCGAAATACATAAAAGGAATCTCATATTAGGACATACTTATTGAGTTTACCTCATTTGTGCTAATTGGTTAGTTTTCGAAGATGTGGAGGAAAATAAAAATAATTTTGAAAAAATAAAATGTTCGTTAGACTGAAAACTTGCAAGAAAAATATAGGCAAAAAATAGGACAAAAAAAGAAAGTGACACATGTTGGAAATTATCAATTTTGTTTTAAGTTTAATCTTTGAGAAAATAAGACAAACATGATTTGAAATCATCACAAAAATTTATTGGAGCCTTCATATCTTTTCTTTCATACCCGTTCAGCCCATGTCTCGTTACAAACCTAATAAAGTTCATACTAATTAATTATTGATTGCTTTGATTTTCATAAAAGCTTCATCCTACGACAAAATGGCATGGCTTTTTTTTTTTTTTTTTTTTAGAAACAAAATGGAATGGCTAACAACACGATCACCGCAAAATGAATGAAACATGAAGAAAAAAAATAAGAAGAAAAAGAAAAAAAGAAAAAAATGATGTTTGAAATGCATTGAGGAAGGGAACATTCTTTTAAAAGCCAACCGAGAAAAAGTCATTGAGCAATCCTTTTCCTTTGTATATCATGCTACCCCACAAATAAACCAATTCAAGTTTCATCCATACCATATCTTCACCCCCAATATGTCAAAAATCGAGGTTAGATTTTGTTTATTTCACATGCATATCTCGCACAGATTCTCCCATTTGAAGAGTGCACGACAAACAATATTCTCTACATGATGTTGAACCATCCCATACTCTTTCAAACCTTTCCATTCATTTTTCATTCTTTTCAATGACCTATTGATTCAAGCATACATGAATTAAGCAATGTGTCAAAAAGAAAAAGTTAAGCATATAATATCTCAATTTTGACATTGAACTTCAGGATTTGTTGGTAAAAGAAAATTGTCGAATTTACATAAATTTAATGATTGCAAAGAGAATAATTGATTCTTATTGTCGACATTTGTATGCAAATAAAAATTAAAAAAATATTTGGAAAAGATAATACAAAATGAATAAATAAACAAGTTTTCCATACATTCATGCATCCCTACATGCTTATCTCTTGGATTAGCACATAAATTTCTTTTTCATACTAAACTCAACTTCTAGTTGACATATGCGCACCTGCATACCAAGTCCAAAATCCTTGACACAAGCTTATTTGTTTAAGCCCAACTCCACCTAACATTTGCTTTTGATTTTACCTTTTAGATCAAGACCCACTTCATGCGTATGTATAGTCATCCTTAACTCTGTTGTTTTTATGTTACGATAGAGGCTCGCTTCATTCATATGAATTGATCATTCGACACCTCGTTTTTGTTCGTCCATAAGGTTTCGACACCTTATTTTTCTGATCCATGAGGTTTTAAAACCTTTTTTTTTAATTCCTGAGGTTTCAACACCTCGCTTTTTCTCATCCATGAGGTTTTGATACCTTGTTGCTTTTTCGCATCCATAAGGTTGGTACATATTGCTTTTTTGCATCCATAAGGTTAGCACACCTTGCTTTTTATCTTTAAGGTTTCTGATGACTTTTTACGACAAGTGCACCGCGTTGTCAAAAGTAATAATGTGTCCCTAAGGACGGATATCGATTCCACAAGGAAGTTGAATATTCAAGTAAAAGATTGGCTAAATATAAAAAACAGAATAATAAAAGTTGGTTTGGGGATTTTTTTATGATGGCAAGAATTAACAAGAAAACAATTCAAAGAGTTGTTGTTCAAATTGGAAAAATAGGAATTAGGTTTCATCTTTCTCACTCTCATGTATTTTGATTAACATGCTAATATTAAGTTATTTGATTGAGATTGATGCCCATAGAAAATTCATTTCTTTCAATTTCTCGCATATAAAATTCTTAAGAATGTTTCCTAAATATCAATTTATCGCATATTTATAAAAACAATTTAGAATCACACTCAGACGTTAATGACAATTAGCAATTAGTATTTCAAGTCTATTTTTAGCATTCAAATATGTTAAGTATTGTTGTTTAGGTCAGAATCCTAAAAATACCTCTCGATCAAATTTAAGATTCTCAAACTGTCTCAACGATTTAGAAGTAAAACAATAATACCAATAATCAATCAAGAACAAAATATTAAATATTTAAATATCACCTTAATAAATAAGAGTTCGAATAGATTACTCTCAATCCCAAATGGTAGAATTAGCTACACATACTTCTAGCACCTCCCCATTCTTCCAATTGGTTACAATTCACTGAATGGTGTTTTCCTCTAAATCTGGCACACTAGAGTTGTGCCTCTAGCTCCCTATTTAACTTAATTTGCTAGGGTTATGTGACTTCATATATCACGTTCATGGGCTTAATGATAAAAACATAAAAATAGCCCAATTAATCTGACACATTCTTGCTGCTTAGTTGGACTTTTTTTTTCTCTCTTTTGCGCGTTCAGGGCCTTCCAACTTTCTCCTTTTAGCATATATCAATATTCTTTAGTCCAAATCGTCATTCTTCCCTAGAAACCTACAATTAACACTAAAGTTGAGAATAAAATGCTCTTATTTAATTAAAGATCACACAAAAATATATAAAAGTATAAATTAATAAATTAAGAATTATTTTATATTAAATTAGTAATTAATACTTATAAGTATTTATATTTTAATATGAAATATTACACAAATTAGTCACTTAATATTTTCGACACCTTGTTTTCATACATCCATATTTTCGACACCTTGTTTTCATACATCCATAAGGTTTCGAAACCTAGTTTTTAATACATCCATGAGACTTCAATACCTTGTTGATTTTCATGTTCATAAGGTTGGTGACCTTGTTTTGTTTTATTGTCTTAAGATTTCTACACCTCGTCTCTTTGACATCTGCACTGCGTACATGAAATTAGGTTTGTACACCTTGTTTTCCTTTGATTTGTGAATCCATATAAAATTGATGTTTCTATGTTTACTTATCTTTTAGTATAATAACATGGAAACATCAAATTTTCATAATCTAAGTAAAGAGGGACAATTGTAAACATCCAATTTCGTCCGGATAATTAAAACTAAAAACTAATAATAAATAAACAATCGTGTTGATTGGATAACGACTATTAATTCGAAAGAAAGTTGTAAAAAAATAAATAAATAATAACAAAAATATAAAATAAAACAAGAGAAACAAATATATGGAAAATAATAACAATATAATTAAAAGAAAGGAAAGAAAAATTAAAAATATAAATCTTTAAAATTGTTTTTTTAAATATTACAAAAGTAAAAAGGTATTTTCTTTGTGATGAAATAATTCAAATGTTTAAATATATTTTACATTTTTATTT
>Ga0123341_1005328_pt1 | contig 11455 bp, 12 predicted proteins | sample Turbeapinknodule_FD_89959 | JGI IMG/M metagenome (GOLD analysis project Ga0123341, IMG submission 89959) | Root nodule microbial communities of legume samples collected from Mexico - Turtle bean Mexico pink nodule | ecosystem: Host-associated > Plants > Roots > Nodule | place: Mexico: Nepantla... | reverse complement strand
TTAATAATTTTATATTATTAATTATATTAATATTGATAATCATACTAATAAGTATAATAATAATTATAACCTGACAACAAAACTTGATTGGTGTAATGTTTAAAGCATCTTTAGGCATTCTTCAACCTGCTACAGTTTAGTTCTAAGGTTAATTATAATTGTCATTGCGTATATAATAATTGTCAATAATAATAATAAAAAAAAGACATAAATTATATTTGTAAATAGAAAAAAAATGTTCAAATAATAATTGAAAATTTAAAGTAAAGTATGTTGAATTACCTATGGATTTACCTACGGACACATTACCTATGGACTAGAGTTGGTGGATAACTATTGTTTTCGTTATCCACGGACACAGTGTCCGTATTTACCTACGGATTTTGGCTGTTACCTACGAAATTCTTCCATAGATAAATTGAATTTTTCTTATAGTGAACAAATATTAAACAAAAAGAGACAACAATAGAAACAAAATAGAGAAAGAACAAGATCAAAGATCAACTAGGAATAGAGGATTTAAAGATCCATTACTTTTCTTCCCTATCCTTTCTTGTATTTTGATTTAGCCTTGACCATAATCACGATAACTGACTAAGCTCTTGTTTTATTGAGATCAAATATAATTTATCAAATATTTTGGATTTCTCTTTATTTATATATATATATATATAACAGGTTACAAATTGAATGTTAATGGTTTGATTATGTTATCAATGTTAATATAACTTTGATAATTCATTTTTTTATATTCGATTTAGATTCCGGTTGGAAAACAAGTTGCAAATACTTTCTTAATCAAATTGTCTAGTGATTTTGAATTTCATAAAAAAAATTCAATTTGTTAGTTGATATAGTTTTTGAACTTAAGGTAAATTTCTCGTCTTAATGATTTTATCAATTGTTAAAACAAAACCAGTAGAGTCATACATTCAAAAAATTGATTTAGAATTTTTTTTTTTATTGAATAATATTGAATGATGAAATTCTATAGCACACAACTAAAGTTGCCACCTTTTTCATGTAGCCAATTCTAATTTGTGGTAAAGTCACGATTTTTTATCAACATTTGTGGTAAAGTCAAGATTTTTAGGTGATGTGGCCAGTGGGACGGTGGCGGCTGGTGTGGGTTGGTCGGCAGCTTGTTAGCCTTTGAGAATGGCGGAGGGCTTTACAGGTTTTCTCATCCCATGGGCTTGTTTGATGGATCAAGAAGTGTTCCCTAATAAGAAAGTGTCTGCTATGCTAGGACAAAGGAAGACTTTTGCTCAGGCTTTGGGAAATACATGTGATATTCCTTTGTCTCAACTACATGCTTCTTGTATTAAGGAAGACATGATTGTTGTCCGGATTGATGAGGCAGATTACTTGGCTGGTCTTGAGGATTGCAAGATATATCTTCATGGTCAGATTATTCTATATAAGGGGGATAAGCCTTTCACACACCTGGATTTAACTAAAAAGTTGCAGCCAGTGTGGAAGGCTCTTAGATCGTGGAAAGCAATTCCTCTTGGGAAGGGTTTTTATGAGTTTGAGTTTGCTTCTTTAGAAGACATGCGATGGGCCCTCGGAATGGGTTCCTTGAAGTTATCTCTTGGTTTCTTGAGATTGTTTGCCTGGACAAAAAAACTTTGTTCTAGCTACCATGAAGAGTACCAAAACTCGAGCCTGGATTAGAATCTACAAATTGCCTTTAGAGTATTGGAGACCAATGGCGATATTTTCCATAATCACAGGTCTTGGTATTCCTTTGTCTTTGGATGAGCATAGTATGAGAAAGAATAGGGGTATGTTTACTATAGTGCTAGTGAATATTGATCTGTTGTCCCCTATTCCCGATCACCTCTTGGTTGAACGTCCAAACTTTGCTTTTGTAGCTGATGTGGAATATGAATGGCTCCCTCCATTTTGCTTTCACTGTAAGATGATTGGGCATGAGCTTGCTCAGTGCTGGGTGATTCATGATCAGGGTCGTGTTCTTGGGCCTCAATATAAACTTTCTTAGAAGACAACTTTTGATGAACGAGAATAGGGGAGGATTGTGGTTCCTAAACAATGTAAAGAATATTGGAAGAAAGATTCGCAGCTGAAGCTCGTGGAAGGCCCCACTGATAAATTGAAAATTGATACTCTTGGCAGGACTAACACAGGGTCACTCTTGGGTGACCTTGCTTTTGATAAAACAGGTAGAGTGGAGGATGATTTTACAGATATGCCTCCTCTCAAGGATGCCTCAGATCACTCAGATCATGATAGGTCCCCATCTAGGAAGGGGTTGTCCACTCCTACTTTGAATTTCCCAGAACCGAGGATGCTAAGGAATTCACCTGCTGCTATGCAAGCCAGTGCCTGAGAGTCACATTCAGTTACGACTCCTATTGATGATCATCATGTGGAGGTCTCTGCTCTTGTGGCTGTACCATATCCGTTGCGTCCGACCTCTCCTCGGAGAGCTAAATCATCTGCAGATTCTAAAACACCAATTAATACTCCAATTGATGGCATGTGGAGGTCTCTGCTATTGTGACTGTAACATCTTCTTCGCCTCATACCTCCCTTCGGAAGGATAAATCTCTTGGGGGATGTTAAAGCACTATCATTTGTCCTGCAAAACCACTTTTCTTCTTTTGATGGTTTGGTAACTACACATGTTATTTCAAAATTTTGGGTTGATCCTAACGAGATGGAGGAGGATGCCAATGATACTGGAGCGGAAATAGTTTGCACTAAAAGAAAACCAAGGAGACCACCTAAGGGGACTGGTAAATCCAAAAAATTACTAAGGCGATTCTCTCTACAACGTCACAATGAAGGTCTCTTCATTTTTTTGTTAGAGGACTGAGAAACCACAAAACTGTGAAGATGCTGATTAGTTTACTTAAACTACATAAACCCCTCATGGTTTTTCTTGCTGAACTTATGATGTCGTACAATGATGCTTTCGACGTCCTTTTCAAATATGTTAATATGCATTTGATGGCTACGTCACCTATTGTTAATAAAGCTGCTCAACTTTGGTGTTTGTCGGTTCCTAATCTTGTCCAAAATTTATTGGTCAATGATCAGTTTATTTCTGTAACTTGTCTTTTGCATGATAAATGTCTTAGATTTGTAGGTGTGTATGGTGCTAACACATACTTGGTTAGACGGTTTCTGTGGAGGGATCTTAGTTCCTTCACAGGGCCATGGTGTATTATGGGAGATTTTAATGTTGTGCTCTCGACGGATGATTGTAAAGGGAGGTGGCTCCTAATCAGGTTTATTGTAATGAATTCCTTGATTGGATTAATACTAATGATCTTTCTTGTATGTCTTTTATTGGATCTTGTTATACTTGGTGTAATGGAAGGAGAGGGTTGCATTGAATTCATAGAAGACTGGATAAGACTTTATGTAATGGAGTGTGTCTGAATGAATGAGATTCTTGTACTTATCAGGTTCTTGTTAAAAATTGTTCTGATCATTTCCCTATTCTTGCTAGTCTTGCTAGTAATTATTTGAGGAAGATTAGCAATTTTTGTTTCTTTTCTATGTGGCTTCAGGACACTTCATGTCTGAAGCTTATTCAGGAATCTTGGGCTAATAAGCTTGTTGGTTGTCCTATGTTTATTTTGCAACATAAGTTAAAAAGGTTGACAATTGAACTCCAAGACTAGAATAAAAGTTCTTTTGGTAATGTTCACAATGCAATTCTTCTTAAGCAGGGTTTACTCCTTGGTATTCAATAAAACTTAGAGACTATTAGTTTGTCTGATATTGATGGGCTTTTCTATCAAGAAAAGATTGCTAAGGAGGAGCTTGATCGTGCTCTCAAATGTCAATATTTGTTTTGGAAAGAAAGGGTTAAGATGTTATGGTTCAAAGATGGAGATCGAAATATGACTTTATTCCATGTTGTGGTCAAAAGGAGAAATAATTCTAGTAGGATTCATCATCTATGGATTGATAATGAGGTGACTGGAGATCCTAAACTCATTGAGGATCATATTTTGAAATTTTATAAAAATCTTTATGTTGAGTCTATTTCTAAGGTTTCATATATAAGTAATATAGAGGATTTTATTGGTTCTTATATTCCTGAGCTAGTTTCCTTTGAGGAGAATATGATGTTGATTAAATGTCCTGATTTTTTTGGAAATCAAGACTGTTGTTTTTAATCTTAATGGTAATAGTTCTCTTGGTCCTGATGGGTTTGATGGTTTGTTTTCTATCATTCTTGCTGGGACATTATTGGGACAAATGTTTGCAATGTTGTTCAACAGTTTTTTAAACAAAATTGGGTTCTCCCTGAAATGAACAGTAATGTGGTATCTCTTATTCCTAAGATTCAAGATGCTGACTCCATTAAAGATTACAGGCCACTTGTTGTTTCTAATTTTAAATTTAAGATTATTTCCAAGATATTGGCAGATAGGCTTGCACTTTTGACTGCTAGAATCATTTATCCTAATCAATATGGGTTTGTACAAGGTAGACAGATTCATGATTGCATTGGTATTGCTTCTGAGGCTATTAACATGCTTTCTAAAAAGGTTAGAGGAGGTAATGTGGCTAACAAAGTTGATATTCATAAAGCCTTTGACACTCTGAGTTGGAAGTTCTTATTATTAGTTTGACACACTTTGGTTTTCACCCCTCGTTTGTCGGTTGGATTAGTACAATTCTCCGTTCAACTATGCTTTCTATAAGAATAAATGACAGTTTGGTGGGTTTTTTTTTTTTTTTTGCAGTATAGGTGTTAGACAAGGTGATTCTTTGTCTCCTTTACTTTTCTATCTTGCAGAGGAAGGTCTTAGTAAAGGTATCTCTAAGCTTGTGAATGATAAGAAAATTTTACATATGGCTAGTCCGCAAGGTTATCTCACTCCCTGTCATATTTTATATGCTAATGACATATTTGTTTTTTGTAGGGGGGATATTAAGTCTCTTAGAAATTTGAGTATTTTTCTTAAAACATATGGTGATTTTTCTAGTCAAATGTTAATAACTCTAAAAGTAGTGTTTTCACCATGGATAATTCTATAAGATTTGTCACCAAAACTCAATGTATTATTTCTTGTAGTCATGTTTGTTTGCCTTTCAATTATTTAGGAGTGTCAATCTTTGTTGGTGCTCCAAAGTGTCGATTTCTTCAACCTTTGGTTGATAAAGTCAAATTGAAGCTAGCATATTGAAAAGGTAAATCTCTTAGCAAGATGAGTCAGATTCAGTTGGTCAATACGATGATTACTGGATTTCCAGCTTATAGCTTTAATATGTATAAATGGCCTATTTCACTTCTTAACCAAGTTGAACAATGATGTTGAAATTTTATTTGGATTGTTGTATTATGAAAAAAATGCATAGTCACCGTGAATTGGGATATAATTTGTTCGCTTCTTGAGAATGGAGGTTAGAAGATTATTAATCTTCGTCATAAAAATAATGCATATCTTCTTAAGCTTGCGTGGAACTTTGCTTATAGCAACAGGCCTTGGTCTTTTCTCTTGAAAGTCAGGGTTTTTAAATCAAAATATGAGTTTAGAATGGTTTATAGATCCTCGTCTCTTTGGCCTGGAATTAAACAATTTTATTCTACTATACTTGATTATACTTCTTGGACTGTTGGTATAGGTTCTTTGATTGGTGTTCTACTACTTCTTTAGCAAATATTGCAGGGTTATCCGATAGTGCTAGCATTCTGGATACAGTCTCTCAATTTTGGACAAGTTGTGATTGGAATATCCCCATATCTTTACAACAAATGACTCATTTTTTTAATCATATCATGGTTAGGGAGGAACAAGATATTCCTAATTGGATTCTAGATGAGTTTGGTCGTTTCACTCTTAAATCGGTGAGACTTTTTTCTTGGAACCAAGAGTTCCTCGTGGTTGGGGTAAATTCATTTGGTCTTCATCTATTCCGCCTTCCAAAACTCCAGTACTCTAGAAAGTTTTTCATGGGCGGCTTCCTACATATCAACATATTCAGAATAAAGATTTGCATATATGTTCTATGTGTACGCCTTATGAAAAGCATGAGGAATCTATTCAACATTTATTTTTTGAAAGTTCTAATGCATTGCATATTTGGAGTTGGGTTCGACAGATTTTTCTTACTTATCATTTATCTAATAAGGATTATCTTCTTTCTTTTATTAAGAGTGATGATAGTCCTTTGGTTAAATTGATTAAGCTTGTTGTGATAACTTTTTCTATTTGGATGATATGGCGTATGAGGAATTATGCTAGATTTCAGGATAAGATTGAGGTTTCTAGGACTATTTCGGTAATTAAAGATTTAACTTGTCTAGTGGGAAATTTGTCTAAAGCTTCAATGAAGAATGATATGTTAGATTTCAACGTGATTACGTTTTTTGGTATTAATACTCGTAGTGGTAAAGTTCTTCGTCCTTTTCCTGTTAGATGAGAGTTTCCTTCATCAGGCTGGGTTAAAATTAACACTGATGAGGCTGTTAGGGGTATCCTGGTCTTGCTACTTGTGGAGGTATTTTCCAAGGGAGTATGAGGGAGTTTATTGGTGCTTTCTTTGCATTTCTTGAAGTTCAGACTGTTATGGTTGATGAGTTTTATGGAGTTATACATGTTATGGAGGAAACTCAAAAGATGGGGCTTGCTAATGTCTGGTCTGAATGTGATTATGCCTTGGTTTGTATTGCATTTACTGCTAGGACTAATGTTCCATGGATGTTTTGTAATCGATGAAATACTTGTCTTAAATACTGTGGGAAAATCAGGTTTAGGGTTACTCATATTTTCTGTGAAGGGAATGCGTGTGCTGATAAGTTGATTAATTTATTATTTATTCATAGAAAATCATTTCATTGGTATAATATGCTTCCATCTAGTATGTTCTTAGAATTCTTTATGAATATGTATATTTTACCTATGTATCGTTTTTGTTAACATATGGATTTTGGTCTAGTCCTCCCACATTTTGTATTTTCTTTCTTTTTTCTTTTTTTTAATAATAATACTTTTTTTCATGTGATGGTAGATGATTGTTGTTACTTGAGGTGTCAGCCTAGTTGAGATGTCAAGTTGCATAGTGATGCCTAACATGAAAGCTTTTATAAAAAGTTTAATCTTAACATTCATTATCACTATCATATTTTACTTTATTGTAATTTGCCCATTTAATCTTATAACTCAATAGTAGATGAATAACATTGCCCACAAACTCTTTGTAAAGCTTAATTAGGACCATAAACATTGCTAAGTATCACACAAGTCCATAAGATGTGACACGTGCTTAAAAATATTACATTAGAACGCTTACTAACTAAATTCTAAAATCCTAGCACAAACTTAAATTGACCTATTCCAAAGCCTTTCGGTATAATAACCTTAGCTCTATCAGTTAAGGTAATTGTGTTCACAAAATTTGTAAAAGTAGTGAAACAACATTCTTCATCTTTTCACTATCTAATATTTTAATTTATGTTATCTAGATTATCAACGAAGGTAGAATGTATCTTTACTTAATACGATAAACCACCACTCAATTAGAATATCATCCTATGTATTTACCCTTGCTCATTCAAATAAAATAATCATGTATCTCTATTTAACTCATCATCATAATTATATCATTCATGTACTTCATAAAAGAACAATATATATATATATATGCACACACATATACATATATTTCAACTCATACTCATTTTATTTCCACATCAATGTCATATATATATAATATAATATAACACAAACTGTGTACAATAAATTGTTTAAATTTTATAAATGAAACAAGTATTTGAAAAAAGAAAGATGTCACTTGAGTGAACCATCCTCACTTGAACCGACTTTCCTTCATAATTGAAATCATAATATGTTGCTTGAGGGTGATGCGAGTAATTGAGTAATATATTATTGAAAGATAGGTAATTAATGTGACATCCTCCTTGCTTGAGCATCCAAACAAGTGTTTGAGTGCTCATACTCTCAAAGGAAAGAGGATTCATTTGATTTCTCTCCCAATCAAGTCATAATGCTTTGCCTTGACGATAAATATCATTGTTCAACTATCGGTCTAATGACCAACCTAATGCTCTAGCAGAGAAAACAAGTGTCATTATTCTTATGCATTTTATCCCTTTTCATCCATTTTAGTAATTTGAACATACCCATTTCAATAATTTAGATATATTACATTAACATAAATCTTGGGATCTTGCGAGGAAGATACATCAGGGAGATTTGACAACAATGACTTGTGTTTAAACCTATACAAGAGACCATGATACTACCATTAATACAAAGTTTTAAAGCCATAGGTTTTCAAAATTTTATTCTCATAAATTACTTATTTCCTCATTCTTATCCAAATGTAAGACTCCCAACTTACATTTAACTCGGATAAACAACTTCATTTTTCCTAAATATATTCATAACTATCATCTATAATAAAATGTATCAAAATATACATAATTTATGGAAACATATGATGCAACTAGAAATACAAAGTATTCACTTAATAAATAACTATAAATCTTAAACTCCTCCGACACAAGGATTTCAATTTCATAGATAATTTCTCTTAAATGTTATCTAAGAAAAAAAAGTATTAATACACAAATTTTTTTTCTAAGCTTCTAAAACAAACTTAAAAAAATATAACTACTAATTTATATGACAAAATGTTCCCACTTTTGAATTGTTGAAATTTGTGAAACACAAAAATCCATACAAAAAAGATATAAGTTAAGTCCACATATCATTTTCGATGTGGTGCTTAAAAAAAAAAAAAAAGTTTATGTAAGAAATTTGTTGTAGAATTTTTTTTTTCTAAATATATTTCTTTTCTAAACTCATGTATGTTAGAATTGTAGGCTTTAAACAAGAGGGGAGTGAATTGTTTATAAAAGATTTTCGCAAATTTAGAAGGTACAATGAAAGCCAAAGAGAATCAATTAACCAAAAATCTGTTCAGCTGAACTTAAAACCAGTTTTCACACAAACAACAAAAAATCAACCGGTTATTCTTGCGAAACAATCGGTTCTTTATAGCAACAATTATAAAATTCAACCAAAAACAGATTTAAAGAGATGAGGGATAGAGAAATTCACATTCTAAATTTATACTGATTAACTCTTAACCAAGAGTTACATTCAGTTCCAGAAAACCTCTATGAATTCCACTATGCAATCAAAACACCTTGATTACAACACACACACACACCAAAGTGGTGATCTTGAACCCTTTAAGAACACATACCACCTTTGGCAAACACAACAAATAATTTAGAACACCCTATGAATCTGCACGCCAACAATTATTACAGAAATAGAATTTTTAAGAGAAAATGAATGTTCACACCTGATACAATCACAAATTGAAAAGAAGAAAATACAGTGCAATCCTATTCCACTCTTAGAAAGAATCCAAAACCTTAAGCAATCTTGGAAAAACTTGATTTGAAAGCAATCTTGTGAATTAATAACAACCAAAAGCGTAAACAAATTATATATACTCTAATCAGTTGTTAAAAACATTTAATACAAGAGGAAAATCAATTTTAAATCAATTAAAACAGATTGAACTAAGATAACAAAATTTTGTTAAGAAAATTCAAAAAACAATCGATTGATTTTTCGAAAAACAATCGATTGAATTGGTTTGACAGCAAAGTCAACCAAAGTCAAATAGTTTAAAATCCTTTTCAGAAACCTCTTAGTGTAAAACAACGGTTAAAACGACAATTCAACAGGTTGATTTTCCACTTCTCTTTGAAAACACATCTATTTCTAAAAGGATTAAAATCAAACAACCTTAGATCAAATCTATGAATGAATTACAAATTCAAACTACCCAAAACCCACACACACAAGCAACAACAAATCCTTCAACCAATCTTCATGGATTTGGAGACATCATAGTCTATCTTCAACAATGTAGTGCTAACCATGCATGATGAATGCATTTTTGTATTTTGAAGTTTGATTTAAACTCTAAAGTTCAAGTTAATGTTTTTTTCATATTCAGTGATTGATATTCAGATTAGATTGAAGATTCTTTTAGTTTGGAATACCCACTTATTTATGCTAATTTTTATGGGTCTATACTTGTACAAATTTTTAGGAAGATCCAAGTACCCCTTAGTTGTGATTTTAGGAATGTTTAAATGTAATGTTGTTACATTTAATTATTTGAAGAGATGCGTAACCTTTGAGTATGTTGAGAGTACGTTGTGTGTCTTTATTGTTGGAGGGAATAGTCATCTAAATATTGTTGCCAAGATATATTTCGACCGACCAAGATCGCCTTGGCCTTATACAATATAATAATAAGATTAAACATGAATTTCTAATTACATGTGATATGTTCCATATTTTAAAGGTTGAATTTATTGTTACATGTTTTAACGGTTGACTTTATTATATATATTTTGTAATTGTTTGATTCGAGTGCAATATCAAATAGTGAGAGTGTAACTCTTTATACTTAAGAGCGTAATAGTCCAAGCACCACGATTCGATTGTAACTTAACCCATCAACCTTTGTCATGGGACAATTGATGGTACCTACAATAATCTCCCCCTCAACAATTGTCCTATTAGGAATCAAACTCTTCAATTATGACTTGATCCTCCTGACTTACGCTATAGGACAATTGTGCAACATGCAATAATCTCCTCTTGAAAAAATGTCCTAATGAGAATCAAACTCATGACCTTTTGATACCATTTGTTGAATTGAATGCTTAACATTGAACAAAAAGTTATAACTGTTAGTTAAGGTGCAACTCTTTCTACTTAAGAGTATAACAACCCAATCACCACAATTCGATTGTGACTTGACCCTCCTGACCTTCGTCATGAGACATTTGATGTCATCTACAATAATCTACCCTGATAATTGTCCTACTAGAAATTGAACTATTTGATTGTGACTTGACCCTCTTGACTTACACAACAGGACCATTGTGCAACATACAACAATCTTCTCTTAAACAATAATCCTACTAGGAATCAAACTTGTAACCTTGACTTTAATACTAACCTTAGATTAAAAAACTATAAGTGATAGTTAAAACACATTTTTTTTTACTTAAAAACATAACATTCCACATATAACATTCAATTATTCAATTATAATTTAACTCACTTTGACATATGCCACTCAACAATTGATAATGCCTACAATAGTAATTACTATGTGAAGGTAAACTTTATCTTTTAAGTTCTAATTTTTTATTCAAGTTTATTTAATTATATGGATTAATAATTAATATTTTATTTAAGTTTTTTTGATGATTTATTAATATTTTATTTATTGAGTTTAATGAATATTTGATTTAAGTTTACGTATTGATTTTAATATATAATTTCATTTATTTATTACAATTAATATTTAGTTTAATTAATTAATTAATTTTTAAGTTTTATTTATGTTTATTGATTATTTTAATTTAAAATTTATATTTGAATTTTCAATTTATTTAATTAAT
>Ga0123341_1005326_pt1 | contig 11459 bp, 10 predicted proteins | sample Turbeapinknodule_FD_89959 | JGI IMG/M metagenome (GOLD analysis project Ga0123341, IMG submission 89959) | Root nodule microbial communities of legume samples collected from Mexico - Turtle bean Mexico pink nodule | ecosystem: Host-associated > Plants > Roots > Nodule | place: Mexico: Nepantla... | reverse complement strand
TTATATTATGATATTATTGAAATAATATTTCAATCCACACTAAAAAAATATTTTGATCATGTAAAAGAAAAAAAATACTTTTTATATGAAATTCAGACACTTCTCTTAAATGGCGTGTCAGTGTCCGATACTCGTATTGGACACCGAAACTCGTATGACACCGGTAGAACACGTCTGTGAAGTGTCAAATTCAAAAAATATTTGTTAAATTTTTTACAATTCTAATACGGTTTAAACACAATTTTTTTTTAAAAAATACATTAATTTTCTAAAGAATTTAATTTTATTGTATAAATTATTATTATGATTATAAAAGTAAGAAACAAATCCTTGTGAATCAGTCATGAAAAACATCTATTCAAAAAATAATTTTGAACATTCTTATACAGATAAATCTTTATTATTAATTTATTTAATTCATAATTATATAATGTATAAATCTGTATTTCATATTCTAAATATTTTAGAGAATTTAGGTACATTTTAAAGAATTTATGTCTCCTATCCGTATTGTATGTGTGCTATCATTTTCTTAGTGGAAAACCAATTTTGGGTATTTCGGGTGAACATTACCATAGAATTGAACCGCGCTTGCAGGAGGAGCCAAGTGTCTCGTTTCGTTTTCACTGCAAATTCCTATTTCCATGTTCAGTGCATACTCTGTTGGCATTGCCAAACATAAATTCATCAGTTTCCACAGAAACCATCAACATTGCTTACAGAACTCACTCTTTCGTTCCGTTTCCATGAATAACCAAAGGGAAGTTGAAAGTGAAACTGAAAGTCACGTGCATTACAACCACACCGATCCCTCCGAATACGCAAGATGGACTGCGAGGTAAGCAACTTTCTTCTCTGTAATTCCATTTTCTGTTTTACATTTCTTGCATTTAGTTTCAATTGATGTGTTGTGATGTTATCTGGGTTTCAGGGAGAGTTTCCAATTTATGTATGCAAGGCCTTGGCAACGAGTCAATGATTTTTACTTCAACGTTGTCCGTGCCAACTTGTCTCTGTCACTTCTCTTCGGACCCCAGGTAGGCAATTTTGTAAATTTTCTGCTTGTAGTATCTGAACCCTAATTTCTGATTCTGATGTTCAGTGTAAATGGAATGTTTGCTATCTTATGAATGGTTAGGGGTGTGTATGTGTGAGTATTGTCTTTGACTATTTGTATGTTAATTCATGGCTTTCTATCAGACAATTCTTGATCACAATGATACTGGAATTGCAGCACTTTCTGATCAGAGTGAGTTGGAAAGTGTTGCATCTGAGGATCGCTCTGGGAGGTGGGCGAGGAGGACGTTCAAAATTATTCTTTCGTATCATGGGGGTTCATTTGATGGGTGGCAAAAGCAGCCAGGCTTGAACACTGTCCAAGGGCAAGTTGCACTTCATACATTTACGGCTTCTGCAGTTTTGTGCCTATTGCAAATGGAATATCTTACCATCAGTTGGATGGAGTACCTTTTTGTGTTATTACAGAGTTATGAGGCTAGCGTATTGCGGTTTTTGTCACATATAAGATGCCTTTACCAACTAGCTTTCTCAATTTGTATTATGTTACTTGTGTATATAAATTTTCATGAATATTAGTTGATCTTTAGAATGCATACTGATATAGGTGTGTGACACAATTGAACATGGTACAAGTGTTTCCTTGTCTTCTCCTTTACTGCTTCATGCTCACCATTGGTTTACCTTTTTATTGGATGATAATTCTGCTTCTTGCTCTTGTACTCATTTGTTCATGCAGCATTGTAGAAGCGTCACTTGGCAAATTTGTTGATGAAAAGAAAACACAACTGCTAAAGGATAAAGGTTTGCCTATTGAAGGTTGTGCTGTTGTTGCTGGTCGTACAGACAAAGGTGTGACAGGCCTTCAACAAGTCTGTTCTTTCTGTAAGTAATTTCCCTGTTATCAGTAATTCTTTTCCTATGTCCAAGACTTTGTATACATAAACTGTCACACACTCTGATTTCAGCATGTAAGAACTAAGAAGATAAATCTGGAGTCCCAAAGGATCTCTTATAATTGCAGTATTTGGGACTAAGATTGTTTAGTACTATTTGACCTCATGTTTATGCACTTATAGTTCTATAATCAGCAGTAGGCACTTTGATTGATTTGGAAATTTCTTACATCAAATGTGTTAATACCTGACTTCATTTGATATGGCCTCTTAGATGCCTAGATGTGTATAATGTCTTTGGTTGGTTAAATTTAACATTCACATGTCCTTACTCAAAACGTATATTTCCTGAATAAAGGGCATCTGAAATGCCTATGCCTTCTCATATCCACGTACAGTAATATCTTTGATTTTTGGGACCACCAAAAGGCCTCCGTAGCGTGATTCTGCTCTTTCTTGGGTAGTTTCTGCCTCGTTCTGGCAGAATTTTATTTGATTGCTTGTTTCCTCACAGTGGGTTCCAGTGGTATGGGGAACTCTTTGTAGGCTGTGGGAACTTGGATGGTTAGGTTACTCTGTTTTCTAGAGGCAAGAAAAATCATAATTGAAACTAGAGATACTCTTTTTTATTTTTCTCTGGTGAATATTTAAATTTTTGTAGAAAGTTCTTCTGCTTGATGTGATTCTGGTAAGTCTGTTGTCTACGGAATGGATGGTTCCTTATAGGTTATGTGAGATCTATTAATATGGTTCTTTTAATGAATACCAAACTTGGAGGCAAGTCTAAGTACACCAGAAGCTTAACTGAAACCATAAAAGAAGAAAGAAAGAAGTTATCACCAGCATCAAGTCATAAGGTAGACTGGGACTATAAGAACTATGATTGAAATCATTTATAACATGAAATACAACTAATGCATGTTATCAGATTTTGAAAGAACCAAAGAAACCCTTTCTTAAATTTTTCAGTGATATGTTCCCATGTTCTTATGTATGGATTCAACAACACTAAAACATTCTTGCATTGACACAATTTATAGTCTTGGAGGAAATGGCGCTTATCATGCAGGGCTATATTTTTCAATTTATTAAATTAGTGTTATGCCATGTAAGGAAAGAAAACTTTCAGAAGTTACATGAATTTTTCCCCAGATAGTGAGGCATACAGGGTAGTGGGTGAGTAGGTTCATTTTTAGCACTCTTTGGTTTTTGTTAAGGTTTTTTGCACTCCTGATATAGGGTTCATTATATACACAGATACATGGAAGAAGGATGTTAAACCAAGAGATATTGAAGATGCTATCAATCAAGCAGCTCTAGGAAAACTTAGAGTCATATCAGTTTCTGAGGTAATATCCTTTTCAGGAAATCTGCAATGGGAGCTAATATTTGATATCAATTGCTTGTGACAAACAAAGAAGATGGCTTGTAGAATTGAGTTCTTTGTTCTTCACACTTCATGGAATAGTTATTCTGATAAGATATGACTCATTGTAGGTATCACGCGTATTTCATCCGAATTTCTCTGCCAAATGGAGGCATTACCTTTATATATTTCCACTTACCAATGGGTACAGGGACCAAAGTAACAGCAATGGGGAGTCCTGTGACATTTCTAAATATAATGAAATGCATGATTCTTCCAGCAAGGACGGGATAGAAAATCAAGAGAAATCCTATCTGTTCAGTGTAAGCAAGGTAAATGTGCTTTTGAGAAAATTGGAAGGAAAACTGCTATCCTACAAGATGTTTGCTCGTGATACAAAAGCTTCAAGAAATGAGTAAGAACTTAATTCTTGAATTTCTATCAATGCTCACTTCATCATCTCATTCGTCTGCAGTGCACATTAGAGAAACTACCAATAATATTTTGGGGAGGGTAGCAAAATTAATGGTTGTGTGATAATTATTTGGAATTAAATCTTAAATTATTTCAATTGTTTCCGATGAATCAAATTTTATCGGTAGTTTTAGTTGTGCGCACTTTTCAATCTAACATCAAATCCTTCATGGCCATGAGCTCTAGAATTCAATTCTTGCTTTCTTTATTCTTCTTGTAAAATAAGTCTCATTTCAGCACAAAGTTGATGGGTCTATGAATTGTCCAAGCTTCAAGGTTGAAAGGGCTTTTGCAAGAGGGAGCCTGTTAGAAATATAATATAAATACCATTCACGGGTTTTCACTTAACAGTTTAAGCTTTTGTGATTATTGATTCATGACACGACTTACATATTTGCTTGGTGTTACCATGACTTATAAGAGGAGGGGAGTTGTGATGCATTGAATTGGCTTATGACTGTCATTCCGTTTCAGTGGTCCACCTACTGAGTGTTTTGTTTACCATGCTCGAGCTATGGAAGTCAAACTGCCAACAACTGTGAGTGCCAGCCATGTAACCATTTTTTGTCTTTCCTTTATCTCTTTTTTTGTTGCCCAGAATTATTATACTTAATTGAAATTATTTCAGTTTATGTGGCTCTTGCTATGTGTGGTTAAGCTTGTGGATGTGTCTTGCTCCTGATTTGCAATATTGCTTGGCTTAAAACTTGCTCCAATAGAGGAGAGGAGGGGTGAATCCATTTTGTTTCTAGCTTAGCTTTGGATTTATTCTTTCAAGTGATCTAGGCAGAAACGTGACTGAGAAACCAATAGTTGAATTCAAATCATATTCATTAACCATATGATGAAAAATCAATTATTCGTTATATTTTTCCACAGAATAGGTAGGGCAAATTTTTTCAAGTGTATAATGAATATGGGAAATAAGGGCCATTGCTGAGCTGGGTGTTTGCAATATGTGGCACAAGCATCATTAAATCCTTTTATAATATATTTTCTATATGATGTTATCTGTTCTCAGCAGTTTTATATCTTCTAGAAATGTTAGAAAAGGGCTAGAGAACCTTCTGTTCATTCACTAGGTTCTCAATGGTTTTATAATGTTCCTTTCAAATACACAGTATGAAATCTATAGTGTAATATTGTTAATTAGCTGAAGATTGTATCATATTACTTTCATTAGAAGTCTTGGCCATTTAGTTCATTCTGCATTGAAGTGAATTCAACTATTTTTTTTTTAATTTGGTCAGTTGGCCTCCTACCAAATGTGCTGATATTTCCTAGGATGACTTTAAACATATCCGTTTGGTTAAACTTGCTGTAACATGAAAGTTATGCAATTTTGTGTATGACTTTCAATATTAACAGATTTCATTTGTTCAGAAAATATTTAGTTACTTACATGATTAGTACGCCCTTGACTCTCTCTTCTCTTCAGTTTCTTCTCAAAGCATGTATGTGGCTTTAGCAAATATGGGTTTCCAGTGGTTTTCCCATAAATAAATTAGCATGTCAAAAACTATCAATGTGTAGGGTTTTGTACTGTTTAGCTGAGTTCCTGTGATTTTTACATGTGTATATATTGCATCTTCTGAGACGTCTTTCAAATCATTTGGCCCCCCCTTGTGGCAAATGTAATTCAACAATCACTTCTAGCTATGAGTTTACTGTGTACTTTGGTTGAGAGAAGAGCTGTATTTATGCTGGATTTCACTCGTGACATTTTTAGGACTGTGGTGAAGAAACAAAGGTGATGTGTGTTGAGCTGGTAGCTAATCGCTTCCTACGAAAGGTAACTGCTGTGTAATTTTTGCTTTCGCTCTAGGAAACATATGAAGGTTTTTGGCTTCTCTTATGTATTGCTAAAATGTAGATAATCAAATCTGTTGATGTAAATATGAAAAGTAAAGCACCCCAAGTTTATTGCAAGGTTAATGTAACTTAATATGAATAGAAGTTGACACGATAGCATGGCTTGGAGTAACACCTTTATCGTTCTAGATATTGACGAGTTGATTTTCAACACAAATGAATCAATTTAAAGTACAACTTTATTGTTCTACCCAGGTATATATATACACTAAATTTTTTAAAAAAATCGAAATTAATAACATTTATATTTAACAATAAAAAGTCATAGGTTTCCAAGCCATAGAAGTGAACACCTACACAAGTGAATACAATTATTTTAGATTGGAATTATCAATCATCATCTTCTAAATCAAATTCTTTATCATTTTCACTATTATTAGGTCTATAGATTTCAATTATGGATATTAAAATCCCAAAAGAAGCCTCGATGTCTCGTGAGGTATTTTTCAGAATCAACACATGGCACTATATTAGGAAAAATCCAAGTTAGACTTTGACTAGAAATATTGTGAAAATACAGTATACAAGGGAAGACAATTCTTGCTTTATAAGTTGGTTTTGTAGGATTGAATTAAGCCTAAACAGTTTGAAAGGGGTATATTGAGAAAAAATCAAACATTAACTAGAGATACTGCTAGAATAATACAGTATATAAAGGGAGATAATCTACCTAACATATCTTGTAAGAGTTTGTAGGCTTGAGTTAGCCTAAATATCTCTTAGACACTACTATAGCTTTATCAATTCTTCTACTCATAATTTTTTTTTTATTCCCTGATAATGGAAATGTCATGGGGCTGGGTTTCTGGCGCATAGCTTGTCTCCAATAGTCCTTTTATGCCCCCATAATTCTTGCTAAGTACCATTATCTTGTGTTTTCCTGTAAAAAAAGTTGTTTTAATTCCTCCGTTAGAACAATTGGTGTGCTAGATTTATTTATTTTGAATTACTGCCTTGGTTGAAGCTAATCATATTTTTATAGATGGTTCGGGTGCTTGTAGCAACCTCAATTAGAGAAGCTGCTGCTGGTGCTGAAGATGATGCCTTGATAAAGCTCATGGATGCCACATGTAGGCGTGCTACTGCTCCTCCAGCACCCCCTGATGGTTTATGTCTAGTTGATGTTGGGTACACTGAGTTTGACCCTCAAAAGTGTTTCATTCTGATAGAGTAAAGCCCTTGTGCCTACTAGTTCCCATTCCTAATCACATTTACAGAGTCAGTCACACTTGCAGATACCTGAAGCTGCATTTTAATGCAATATTTTGCAATTAGATGCTCCACATTGTGATTATTTCTAGAAATTGACATTTTGGCTCGACTTTCTTGTACATTTAGACTTTTCATTTTATTTTATTTTAAACATTTAGACTTTCTTGTATATATATGTACTTACTGTCATTTGGTTTGTTTATATACTTGCACACATAACCAAATTATCGGCGACAATGTAAAAGAACAATTTTTTTAAAAGCTCTCGTGGATCAATATTAAAAGAAACTACATCGAGGAACCAAATTGAATATCTTGCTTGCGTGAGGGAAAAATGTATGAATATTAGTTTTAATGCTTTATAGAAGGAGGAATGCAATAAGGAAAAAAGGAAAGAAATAAAAGATAGAAATATGAAAGAGCTTTCTTGAAGTTAATTTTAGAGAAATGCATATAGTTTTGAAAGTTTTATCGAGTTTTTTTAAAGAAAATAAATCTGACTGCGTATACACTGTCTTTATTATGTACATGCAAATATTTGTAAGTAAAATGTAGATATGGTATTCGTGGTTGGATAATGATATAGTGACTTATACTACCACATTCCAATCCTCAATATTATTATTCTAATATTTTTCATATCATTTAATTATAAATTTATTTTTTATATATATATTTATATATAAATTAATCACATAATGTGGAAGTTGTTTCAGCTTGTAGGAGGGAGTGCTCTGGAAGTTGGAATTGAAGGTGATAAGTTACAGTGAAGGTGTGTGATAGGGTTGGATGCATGCATGGGAGTGTTGTTATGTCAAGGAAGAGTCACTGGGAAGAGAAAAGAGGATCTAAAAATAGGGATGGAGAAGGGATTGTTTGTTTGTGTTGAGGAAATCTGAAGGCTCTCCGGGTGCTTCTCACTTTGAATGCATGCACATTGTGGTGAGGCCAAGAAAAAAGAACAAGAGACTTCGTCAACCTCTCTCTAAACAACTTTCTCTATCATCACCATCTCCTATTCTTGACACTTCCTTTTCTTTCCTCTTTCACCCTCTTCTTCCAATCCCATCAAAACTTTTCCACCCTCCAACTCTTCATTCTTCTTCTTCCTCTTCTGCAACCTCGTCACTGCCTCCTAATCTCACCACCATTCTGAGCCCCGCCCTCCTCAGGGCGCGCACGCCGCCCCTGGTGCCTACCATTCACTATGGCACTAAGTGGCAGGCATTACTGGATCATCTTCATCCTTTTTCAAGCACCCCTTCTTCTCTATTCTGCCGCTTCGGACTTTGAATTGCTCCTCAAACTCAAAGATAACTTGGAAAACTACGGTTCCTCCTTGGACTCATGGAACTCTACCACTCCTCCTTGCAACGTTGGCCATGCCAACTGGCATGGCATTCTTTGCTACGAAGGAAAAGTGTGGGGCGTGAAGCTTGAGAACATGGGGCTCAAAGGGGTCATTGACATAGAATCTCTAAAAGAATTGCCTTACCTAAGAACCTTGAGTTTCATGAACAATAATTTGGAGGGTTCATGGCCCGAAATTCACCTCTTGGTTGGTCTCAAGTCTATTTACCTTTCGAATAACAAGTTTTCTGGGGAGATTCCTTATAGGGCCTTCGAGGGGTTGAAGTGGTTGAAGAAAATTCATCTGTCGAACAACCAATTCTCGGGTTTTATTCCAACTTCGGTGACACAGTTACCGAGACTCATAGAGCTGAGGTTGGATGGGAATCAATTCACTGGCCCCATTCCCCATTTTCATCACCTGAACAGATTGAGATCGTTTAATGTTGCTAATAATGAGTTGCAGGGTCAGATTCCTCACACCATTAGTAGAATGCCGGTTTCTTCCTTCTCTGGTGAGTCACCACAAATTCCAAATCCCCCTATTCGATTTTTACAACATAGATTACATACGTATAACATGCATAGAAAGAAACACATACCTGAAGAGATGAAGAACAAAAGCAGATATAGAAGTGCACATATGTATGATATAAAATAGAGGGAACATAAAACAAAACTAAGTCAAAAAATGTTTGAAGTGATAAGAGCATTATTCATTCTAAACTAGCATATATACATGAAATTTACATGCTCAACATCAATCTAAATATGCATGAAATGAGAAGGTAATGAAAGGTTATGTGGAGACCCATTGGAGTCCTGCACCGCGAAGCCCTCCACTGCGAGCATCATTGTGGCAGTGGTGGTTGTTGGCCTGGCAGTGCTTGTGATTGGAGCAGTAGGGTTCATCATTCACAGAAGAAAGCAACGAGAGTCTGCAGCGAGCTTGGGCAATCCATCCAGTGGCCTTGGCAAAGGGCGTATGAGGGGTGGGGGTGATGAGAACCACTTGTCCTCAAGGTCAATGAGCTCCTCACACAGCAGAAGAGGGGATACCATGAGACTCTCTTTTCTGAGAGATGACAGAGAAAGGTTTGACCTTCAAGAGTTGCTGAAAGCCTCTGCTGAGATTTTGGGAAGTGGCTGCTTCAGCTCTTCATACAAGGCTGCTTTGATAAATGGGCCAACAATAGTGGTGAAGAGGTTCAAGCAGATGAACAATGTGGGGAAGGAAGAGTTCCAAGAGCACATGAGAAAGCTAGGGAGTTTGAATCATCCTAACTTGCTTCCTCCAGTGGCTTACTATTACAGAAAGGAAGAGAAGCTCGTGGTCACAGACTATGTTCACAATGGCAGTCTCGCTGTTCGCCTTCATGGTATGTATTATCAACTTTTATGAGACTTTTTAATTCATGAATTGAAGCTGTTTAGTTCTTCACTACTCCTAAATTGATCCTCATTCAAGTAAGAAGTCATAAAACTAGCTGTATATGTGTTATGTTCACTCTGAATAAATAAAAATAAAGCTAAGATAAAAGTTTGACTTAAGATGTAGAATCTCTATATGTCTATGGCTTCAGAAAACTTTCATGCGACATACTGCCATAAACACATCAGAATTTTATATCATGCAATAATTTCCCTAAAAATACCTGAATTAATTTTGTTGTTATAAGTTTGTCCACAGAAGATTTGTTCTGTAAATCTATCTTCCATCACAAATTTAATTCCCATATTTACTTCATACAAAAGAACTGAACTGGTTTGTCATGAAGTAGACATTTTGTTCACTGACTCAATTCCATATATGTATATATATAAAGAGTTTAATTGACTGATAGAACAGATATTTTTACACAATTAATAAATATATATTTTTTTTTAATTTTTAAGGTGACTATTTCATACACACAAAAAGGCACTGTACATGCTAAATTGGTAGTTTGTAATTGGCTGAAAATTTTAACACATTGTTTATTCATATATAATTGACAAGATAGGGTTACTAAAGAGATAAATAGCTTTGGTTGTTGTGGTAGAGACAATGATACATAAATGGTTATTTGTTTCAGGGCACCAATCCCTGGGAGAACCAAGCCTTGAGTGGCCAGTCCGGTTGGAGATTGTGAAAGGCATAGCAAAAGGTCTTGAATATCTATACAGGGACATGCCAAGCCTAATTGCCCCACATGGAAATCTCAAGTCCTCTAATGTTCTCTTGACTGAATCTTTTGAGCCTCTCCTCACAGACTATGGCCTAGTCCCAGTGATAAACCAGGAATTGGCTCAGGACATCATGGTGATATACAAGAGTCCTGAGTATTTGCAACATGGAAGGATTACAAAGAAGAGTGATGTGTGGTGTCTTGGAATACTGATTCTGGAGATCCTAACAGGGAAGTTCCCTGCAAACTTTTTGCAAAAGGGTAAAGGAAGTGAGGTGAGTTTGGCCAGTTGGGTGGATTCAGTTGTGCCAGAAGAGTGGACCAATGCTGTGTTTGATCAAGATATGGGGGAAACAAAGAACAGTGAAGGAGAGATGGGGAAGCTTTTGAAGATTGCCTTGAATTGTTGTGAGGCTGATGTGGATAAGAGGTGGGATATAAAGGAATCAGTAGCTAAAATCCTTGAGGTGAAGCAAAGGGATGATGATCAAGACAATTTTTTCAAAACATACATTTGACACCACATTATAATATTATAATATTTAAAATTAAAAAATAAATTAAATATGATTAAAATATTATTTGATTGGTTTGTGAAGTGTATGTTTTCTACTTGTGGTGTTTACATATCACCATCACCACCCTTTTTTTTACTTCTTATGCTAGTGAAGCAGGCATGGATGGAGTCTTCAACTTCTTGAAAATGTTGGAGACTACCTTAGTTATTGATTCATTCATTGATTTTATGTCCTTCTCCTGACATGAATCATATATGAATTAGTTTACCTGAGACATCTTCTTTCTCATATTCTCTTTCATGCTGTAATAACCATGCTTGCTCAAACAAAATGGAAGAAGAAAACATAAAGTAATGGAATACATCGACTTCACCTTAAACAAGTGCAATTTTATGTAAAATATACTTAAACAAGACTTTTGAAAAATTACTAATAAGGAAAAAAGTAAATTATAATGGAAATAACCAAATTATATTTATGTTTTTCTTACAAGTTGTTCATGTTTAAATTGACTCCTTTATATAAATTAGTCAAATTTAAACATTTTTTCAAGTTTAATTTAAACTTTAATTATTCAATAATACTA
>Ga0123341_1005325_pt1 | contig 11459 bp, 8 predicted proteins | sample Turbeapinknodule_FD_89959 | JGI IMG/M metagenome (GOLD analysis project Ga0123341, IMG submission 89959) | Root nodule microbial communities of legume samples collected from Mexico - Turtle bean Mexico pink nodule | ecosystem: Host-associated > Plants > Roots > Nodule | place: Mexico: Nepantla... | reverse complement strand
TTGAAGAGTAATAATAATAATAATAATAATAAATTTTGTTTTAATTTAAAAAAAAAAATTATTATCAGTAATTAAGTATCGAGTGGAGTAGCGAAACGAAATTATTTAAAAAATGAAAAATAAAAAGTTTCTTGCTCAAAGGGACAAAGGAATTTGGTGAGATATAAAGCTTCTGCGGCATCAAAACCTTGCTCTCACTTCACTTACCTTACAGAGAAGAAGAAGAAGAAGAAGAAAAGAAGAAGAAGAAGAAGAAACAGAAGAATCAGAGTCCCACATGGAGTGCGTATTCGGATTGGTCGGAAATGGGTTCGCGATCGTGGTGGCGGATTCATCGGCGGTGCACAGCATCCTCGTTCACAAGTCCAACGAGGACAAGATCATGCTCCTCGATTCTCACAAACTCATCGCCGCTAGCGGTGAACCCGGAGACAGGTATCTAGGGTTACCTTTTCCTCTTCCATTCTCTTTCAATCTTCTTCTTTTTCTCACTTCCTTTCGTTTTAGGGTTCAATTCACAGAGTACATTCAGAAGAACGTTGCCTTGTATCAGTTCCGTAACGGCATCCCTCTCACCACCGCCGCCGCCGCCAATTTCACACGTGGCGAACTCGCCACCGCTCTTCGCAAGGTACCTTCCAAACCCTAGTACCTATTTTTTTTTTAACGTTCTTAGGTTCTGTTTCGATCAAATTCTCACAAATCAGCATATAAAATTAACTGAGCTTCTCCTTAGAGCTAAATCAATTTATATAGAAGCTATCTCATATGATTTCTCCGATTTAGCTTATGCGAGCTCGATTCATTTTACATTCTTACTCTGTTTGTGGAGAAGCTTCTCCAAACCATGTCTCAGACTATGCAATTAATTTGGTGTCTCAAATCTTAATCTGCGTTTTTGTTTAGAATCCCTACTCCGTGAACATCCTTCTTGCTGGTTATGACAAAGAGACTGGTCCTGAACTATACTATATTGACTACATTGCAACCCTTCACAAGCTTGAAAAGGGGGCTTTTGGTTATGGCTCCTATTTTTCGCTCTCAATGATGGACAGACACTACCATAGTGGAATGTCTGTTGAAGATGCAATTGATCTCGTGGATAAGTGCATTAAGGAGATCAGATCCAGGCTGGTTGTTGCGCCACCCAACTTTGTTATTAAAATTGTTGACAAGGATGGTGCAAGGGAGTATGCATGGCGTGAATCAGTCAAGGACACTCCTGTTCCTTCCGCTTGAGTAACTGTCCCTAATTTTCATCGGACTTCATTTCATATGCCTGTGTTTTTATCTTTTTTACAATTTTTTTACTGGTCTTGTAATGTCTCTGAAAATCATGGTCTATAGATGATGCACTGAAGTATGACAGTTTATCATTTTAATTAATATGAACGATGACTAGTTCTCTGCCAGAAATGAATTTATTGTGAGGTAGGCTTGATTTTTATGGATTTTTGGATACTGGGTCCTTCTTGTCTTTTGCTGTTGTGGGATGATCTTTCAAGTGTTGTATTCACCCGAGGATTTTAGTTATTTGGGCTGTTGGCCTATCTTACCACTATAAAGTAGCAGGATACGCAGATGCAGTCATGTTGGAAAATCATTTGAGAATTTTTTTATTAGCTAACTGAGTGGTAATGGACTGTGTGTGTATTAATTACATTCATTCATTAAAATATTGTTAAGAAATTAATATGCTTGTGTACAGGATATCCCACTTTTATTTTCAAATAATAAGTATACATTTTAAAGTAAGCAAGTCACCCCTACAATGTCTAAGTCTACCATGCTGGCTTCCGAGTCTAATTTTATCAATTATTAATAGAAACTAAATGAATACTATACGATCCATTTTAGTGAATACTGTAGACACCCTTTAGATTTGAATTACAAAAACTATGCATGAACCCATAGTGAATCTGTGTGTATCTGGATGATTTCTCCAATCAGCCTCTGCATAAGCTTTAGGATGCTGAGCAGATGAAGAGGATAATGGTTTACCTTGGCTAGGTGTTCCTTTGAGATAGCTAAAGAAATTGTGCACTTGTTCATGTGAGGAACTTTTGGGTTAGCCATGATATTGAAATTGAAAGTAGAGAATTTTTTGGCCAATAAATGATAACGTATGGCAACCTTCCAATTAGTTTATGATATTGTGAAGAATTTGGTAGCAGCACCTTCATGGGCACTTGCCTTCATGTCATTGGCAGAATTGGTGGTTTGCAATGAACGAAAACAGTATCCTCTTACATTGATAATACATATTTTCCTTAGAACAGGTATATTCTGTGCTTGGAGTAAGCTAAACCAATGCATGAGAAAGGGCTCCAAGTTGCCAAGGATTTTTTGTTTGAGATGTTGCATTTTGCTTGGTTGCTATAGGATTTAGCCTAACTATTATAATATTGTCCATATAAACCAATAGAGCTACATAATCTGCCCCAGTTCGAAGAGATGAATAATTAGATTTAGATCGAGTGAAGCCTTGGCTAAGGATAGCCGCTGAAAACTTGGTAAACCGTTGTAATTTAGAGACAATATTATCCACCTCAACCTTCTACTAGAGAGGAAGATCCATATAGACTTTCTCGAAAAGATGGGCTACAAAAGCATTCTTGATGTATACTAATTGCCAGCCTTTTATTGCTGCTGCCAAGGACAAGACCCCTTGCTATGGTTTTTTACAACTGGTGTATGTGTCTGAAATCTATACCAACTTGTTTAGCTACTAATCTTGACTTGAACCTTTATAAACTGCTAGCTGCCTTGGTGTCAACCTTATTGATCTATCTGCAACTCATTAAATATGTTCCATAAGGTTGGACAACAGACCATGTATTAGTTGTCTCCGGGGCTGATAACTCTTCTTGCATGGTTACCTGCCATTCAGGAAACTCGGCAGCTTAGGGATATAAAACAGGTTCATGGGTTTTGGAGACTTGCATTACAAAGGATTTTTATACGAGTGACATTATCATAGGAATTGTGAAGTTATAGGACAGTATTGTACTGATAGTTCTGGAGCTAAGTTTGGGGTTTTATGCGCCTGGTGATATTCTAAGAGGCTAGCCAAGTGGTCCATGTAAGGTCTTGTACTGCTCAATTGGTGTGTTATGCTGTTTTGGGTTGTTGGAGCTGTATGAATTGTAGTAGAAGTAGTGAGGTCATTTGGTAAGTCTAGTAAAGGCAAAGGTTAGACAAGATCAGTAAAAAGATCTGTGACATTATAGGGTTGATGAATTTTTTTCTGGAATGGAAATATATCTTAAACGAAGAGGAAATCTTGATATATGAAAAAGATTCTTGATCCACAAGTTGTATAGTCAATATTCTTTATAGCCAAAATAGGTAGCCAACAAAGACTGAAGGTAATGTTAGCAAAGCAAGGCAGACATAGACCCTGGAGTCCATATACAGGTGGATCCTTCGATAGAGTAGATAGATGATAAGGACACTTCTGAAGTAGAACTGGTGTAGGTGTTCGATTGATGAAGGTAAGTGATGCTGGTACGTTCTTTCCACCAGATTCTTTTTTTGTGATTATTTTTCACAGCTGAATTGGTGTTATATCCTTTAGACCACGTAAAGTCAGCGCACTAGATCGATTTCAAACAAAGGGTAGTATTTTCCGTGTAGACAATGTAGATGATAGTGACGATAAAAAAACCATTCGGAATATTAAAATTGATTTTTTCATTTAGTATTTGCAAACTTTATGAGAAGGATGGCCAAAACCTGAGGTTACATTTTAATGATATTGTTACAAGAAACTGAAGATATGGATTGAAGGTGAAACCCGTAATTACCTAGTTACAAATCAAATCTCCTATGGCAATCATCTTCGAGGATCTGTCAAAGGATGTATAGAAAGTAAAGGAGTAAACAAGTATTTTTTTAAACTATTTGGGTGAATAAAAGACACGTCTAATTTTGATTCGGTAACACGACATTTAATTTAAATTTTCCCCTTTTTAGATATTTGATGATTCTCGTAAACAGTACACATTTTATACCAATAGAAAGTCAATTAATATTATATTTCCATCTATAGAGTGAATAAAATTTAAAAATAAGGCAGGATTGTAATAGCTTAAATCCTAGCGTATGTTAAACAAGAATTATTACCATTGGTGGAGCTCTCACCAAAGCAGGAAACAAACAAATTAGATTAAGCATCGACAGGACTTACTCGAGCTGCAAAATTAGAAGGGGCTAATTTGACAATAATAGAAATTTTAACCAATTACCACAGCTTATTGTATATATAATATAATTACAATTATAATTACTAGAAAATAACATAAAAAGTTGGATCAAGTAAAATTACAGATAGTCCGGGACAATTATCACTGAGAAGTACAGTTTAATTGACGAACGCATATTATCTTAGAATCAAGGATGGATAATGTCCCCAATTGCATTTTGATGGTACAAAACCGTTTGAAAAGGAAATAGTACTCATTTATTTAATTAAATTTTAAAAAATTATATTGGACCAAAAAAAATATAAATATAAATTGATATACATTTTAGGGACATGATAAAATGGCATGATCCGGATGCAATAAAAAAGAGCATTTTAGAAAGCCCTACAATTGGTTAGTTTAAATTTTGGGTAATAATTTGCATGGACTCAACTAGGTACGTACTTAATAGATATTGGAAGTGTTACGTGGTCAACCCAGAGACATTGGAAGAAACAAGGCATTCTAACACGAAAAGGTGGACAACAGAAATCGTAGGATAGTTTCGATTAATCCAAATTTATGTTTATGCTCAAACTCGTTAAAGATGATTGAAGCTACAAGAAGCCAAAATTATAAGCAGCTTGCACTGTGGTCAAAACTGAAAGAGTGCAAAAAATCCTGATCCTATTAAAGCTGAAAAAGTGACAATTTGTTAATTCAACCTCTGCTTACTCTTGCTTCTTCTCATCTTTGCCTTAAATCTTGATTTCACCATCAGAGTCTGTACTGTATTTGCAAAGTTCCCAACAGCCATTAAGACCAACAGAACACCGCAAAATATTACCTGTCCAAGCGTTTCTATCATTGTAAGTCTAAGGCTAATATGTGCAAAAAATATTATTGGATTCATTTGCTTCTGTTCCACTCAATAAATTGATGTACAAAGTGAAGTAAGAAAGCAAACACAGACAAACAAGTACCTGCCACTCAGAAACATCCCCAACAACTGCAGTCCTGAGCAACAAAAGTCCAACATATGCCTCAAATCCCTGAACCAAGATAAGATAGGACCACAAATATATTCCATAAGTCTCTCAAACCTCTGCTATGTTCAGGTCAATTACTTTCAGAATGTGAATAAAAAGACAATTGCCGTTTTAAAGCAAATTAACACAATATTTGCTTCCCAAATAATCATCTGTCACACAACACAATATAAATCATGAACATTATACGAACATTAATATCAAACGGGAATATAACAAATGTTGACATATATCATAGCAACCATGTTACCTGCAACGTGAAGAGTATGGGACACAACAACCACAGTTGGCCGTCCACACCAGCTGTTTCCCCCCACACAACATCCATCCTCTTAGCCTAAAATAAGAAAAACACAGATCAAAACTATAAAACTCTTTGATTTAACTACAAAACTAATGCAACAGGGAAGTTTTAATCTTATGATTGCAAACAAATTTGTGAAGTTATGACATCAAATAGTGAGTCAAACAGGTTAAAGGATTAGGCAGGATGATCGAGAGTTTGTGTGATGGCGGGTAAAATATAACTACAATAGGAAAGGAAAAACACAAGATATAGTATTTCCAACTTTGGCACCTTTCCCAGTGCAATACGAGTGTAAAGTCTTTGACGTTGATATCTATTTTGCAAAAGCATAGCAACTCCTTGCATCATAGCCCACTGTAAGAAAAGTTGTACACCTCTCTACATGCATAATTGAGACATAAATAATAGTTACATAACGATTAAGTAAAAGGAAGAAAAAACTATATGCACTGGCGTAGGAGACTAACCTGCTTTTTTGCACAATCTGGCTGTCCTTTAATCTCCCAAGTGAGACTTACGAGGGCCATTATCATAGCACAATAATGATGATATATCCACCTGTAACCGTACAATAAGTTTTATTGCTAAAAGATTTTCTCCCATGTAAACCAATCTTAACACTCCACCCTCCCCAAAATGTTATGTAAGAGTGACAATATTAGCACGCAAACTAAATATTCCTCTCCCCTTTAAAAGAAATTATTAAGAAATTGAAGATATCATCTTTAGAGAAAATGTCAAAGAAAAAATTACTAGATCAAGTGTTATAATTAATTGCATTGTGAAAAACTAAGCTAAGAAAAGTCTGTCCTACAAAATATAAGAAAGAATAAACCACAGAAAATCTGGCACTTGCAGCATTCAAAACCAAACACCAACCAAAATAACAGTTCTGGAACACTATTTTCTGTTAACCAGCAAAACCTCAAAAAGCGGCTTCAGGAAAATGACCTTTAAGTCAGATGTACATATCCAGCACTCAATAGTGCAAACAATTAATTTATCTCTACTATTGACAAGCTACCTGACAACACATTCCAATAACACTACAAATTTCAATGGAAAGTACCTTCAGATGCCTACACATGCGTCAAATAATCAGTGTTAGAGGAAGTCACTCAAGTGAGAACACCAGACTTGATTATTTGGAGAAATGAGAGCAATTAATATAAACCATTACATTCTATTTGAGTGGTCAAGAATCAAGAAAAAATAAATGCATTTAACTTTTTACGTGATGTGACTACTAATTAACATCACACTCTTGTTTACATTATACACATATATATAGATATATGGAGAAATCAAATTGTACCGGTGTCAATAACTCTGTTAATTTTGTTGATCCAACAGTTAAATTATAATTTCATATCATCATGATTATTCATGTTAAATTTTGTTAAAATTGAACGACAATAACAGGGTGATTAAATGATTCATATTCTGGTATATTTTGAAAAGTAAACATTATATCGATTTTTATTTATATAAACAAATCAAATAATTTTATATTATATAAATTTTTTATATCGTATCTATGTTAAAGGAACTTTAATCTAAACGTGAGTTTTGAGAAACATTCTCCAATTGCGTGAGAGAGAGATATCAAATTATACCGATATAACTTCTATCAAATGTTATACCGTAAATAACTTTATATTCATGTTGAATTTTGTCAATCCAACTGTAAGTTATAGATTCATATCATCATGATTATCCGTGACAAATTTTGTTAAAACTGAACAATAACAACAAAGTGATCAAGTGATTATTTTAGTATATTTTGAATACTAAACATTACTTCAATTTTGATCTACATAAGCGAGGTATCACATAATTTATATGAACATAAAATATTGTATATATGATAATAAAATTGAACATCATATTTTAGTATAATTTGATATATTCGTGATTATCCTTGTCAAATTTTGTTGAAATTGAACAAGAAGATGACTAAATGATTCATATTTTAGTATATTTTTTGAAAAATAAGCCTTGCACCAATCTTGGTCTTTATAAATGAGGCATAATATAATTTTAGCTTAGCATAAAATTTTATATATGATCTCTGTTAATGGAACGTTTAATCTAACAGATAGTTTTGAAGGAAATAAAACATGATCCAAACAAAAGATATTGTACAATGTAACATTTGAAAAAAGTTACACCAGTGTAATTTGATCTCTCTCCATATATGTGTGCGTATGTGTATATATATATATATGTATGTATGTATATCACTGTATTTATGTATATTATTTGAATGTGTTCCCTATTTTGGGGGATATCTCCTGTTTAGGGATCCATCTTTTGTCTATTATCAGGATTTATTTGTATTGTTTCTTATTTTCCTGCTTTGCTAATATCAGCAATTGTGTACACAATCTATGTATAATTAGTTATGCTAAGCATTTCCTCAAGCATCTAGCCAGTCCTTATGTTGGGTCACCCATAGATGTATTGTTCTAGGTGTGAAGGGTGCGTTAAGATTCACCTCAAGTAGGAAGGTATAAACTTCCCTCGTTTAGCTAACTTCTAGGGTTACGTTATCCCTAATCCCTTTCAAATATGGTATTCAAACCTCTGAGGTCAAGTGGGGTAAATTTCAAACCTTGTGCCCCATTTTAATAAAAAATTGAATTCCAAAACAAGATAGGTGGATGTGTACATTATCCACACTTTAAGCCCTCTGTGGGAGCTGTGCTAGAGATGTAAAACCATTCATGTATCCTTACCTAATAGCTTAAGTTAGGAATAGTTGGTTCATGTACACATTGCAAGGCAAGCACAATAGCACATGATGAAAATACTGTAAAAGAACCAAAAAATGAATCCCTAACAAAAGTTCTCTTAAGAATGAAATGGAATCGTACTACTGTAGTACCTTCCAAAGAAAGAAAAGAAAAGAGTGGTGAAGAGATGAATTAAGTAGAATAAACCCAACTGTAACATCCACAGCCACACTAATAAAACCATATTTGCTCTTTATCAGCTAACTACCTTCACACCAGGGCAACTTTTATGACTCAATATTCCTAAAGCTTAATCCTTCCTCTCTAATAGACTTGTGGATTACACACACAGCCCAACCAATTAAATAACGTCTTCTACTATCTACGACAGCACAGCCAAGTTGCAGAGTATGAAGGGTAGAATAATAATCTATAATAAAAGTAATACAGTTTTCAGTCATTTGATTAAAGAAGAACAAAGCAACGAGCATGAAGCCAAAAACCCAATACCCATTAATTAACTATGATGCAAGCAAACATTGGGTTTAATAACTATACCAAGGACGAATATCACTTCCGTTGACTCTCAATATGTTCTCTCGCAATGCCAAACCAGTGTAAAGGAATAGCAGCCAGGCCTGATCATGACAATAATTATACTCAATGACAGGTTACCAACAAATATTTCATCATGTAAGCAGGTAAATACTAACATGACATCAAACAAGCGCGATTTTAAAGAAAATACCTGGTACATCTGAACAGGAAAAGTTGGCAAGCATCCAGCCCAAACCCAAGATCTTAGAATAAGCAGGGTTGACGGAAAAAGCAAGAAAAGCAGGGCAGTTCTATCCTGAACAAAAGAAGTGTCATTTTCATAAATGTTAAACATTTCTTCTACATGGCAACAGGTGTTTGGGTGGAGCATGTCAGTAAAAGGCAGGATTTCAATGTGCAGAGCAAAAAGTTGTGTTTTGAACTATTGTGATGATGCAACCTTTAATGCTGATTTTGCGAACTTTGCTTCCCATCCCCACCCCAATTAATCTTGTGCCTCCTCACTTGTTCGAGCTTTACCATTTCCCAGCAAATCCACTGTCATATTGTGCTTTTGCCAGCAACTCCTGTTCCGTCCAATCTCAGTTCTCAAGGTTTTCATAAGGCTTGAGAGTGCTCTCCAAGACTTCGTATTTTATTTTTGTCCTTCTTGAGTTAAACTTATTTAAAATTTAATGCTGTACTCTCCGTGCTCCTTGACCTTCGTAGTTAATTAATGTGAACAATTAATGAGTATTTCTTCAATGTTGGGTAATGTTTAAGATTTTGAGTATTTATATGATTGTGGTACAAATTATTTATATCTTATATACATAATCTTTTGTATGGCGCTCATCAACCTATTCTCTATCCTGTTTCTGGGAAGGCCACCCCACACCACTATCTGGGACCAACAACTATAGCTCACAGATTTACCCAATTTGATGTCAACCATGTTATTTCACGCAACACCTTTTCTTTCTTTTTTACAATAGTCATTTTAATGTGCAGAAACTCTGCAAGGATAAATAAAAGAATTGTAAACAAAAATACGAAATCAATCAAGCATGCAATCTCACACAACCACAAGACAAAATTCGGCATCCTCAGCAAAAGGTGAATCAAGGACATTAAATGAGAACGACAGGAAAAACACAACTGCGTGGGAAAATCCTACAGCACAAAACAACACAAAGCGTTGTCTAGAACTGCAAACAATTTTTTACATAACCATGTAACTGCGTGAAACAAGAAGGCAAACGGCAAATGTTCACAACAAGAAACGGTTCATGAGGAGAAAGAGAGTGGAATACGTGTATATATATATATATATATACATATATATTTATATTTATATTTATACCCTGTAACTGTTGTATTCTTCTTTGACCTTGAGCTGAACATCCTTCCTGGAGGCACGAACGTTGATAGGTCCTAGAAACATCCTCAAAAAGCCTCCTGAAGCAATTGAATTCGAATCGATAACACAAATCGCATTACACACAAAAAAATGCATTGATTACAAATACGGACAAAAGTAACCTTGTGCATGGCCAGGGAGAAGCGAAGAAGCTTCACTATCGACGATGATGCATCTCGCTCTGTGCAAATCTTCATCCAACTGCAACCAAACAAAGAGATCCATTAAATGAAGCAATTGAATTGCGGAATTAAAAAAAGAGAGAGAGTGTATCAATTATTAACTAACCTTATCGGCTAAAGACGGAGCGATGAGTTTGTTAGAGAGAAGAGAATCGAGAGAGGAACGGAGCGAGTGGATTCTGGAATCGACGCGCCGAACACGCTGCCGGAGAGGCTCCTCGTCGGAGGAAGTTTTGGAGATGTGCGCCGCAACTGCTTCCTGAACCTCCTTCGCTTCTTCGATCACGCTCGCCACTGATTCCTCAATCGACGATTCCTCCATTGCTACCACCAGCGCACACGCACACGCACACGCTCACGCACCCACTCTCACTGATACTGACACTGATTCACACACACACGCAACGCAACAAACTACTTCACACCAATCTAATCTTACATTTTTTCCCTTTTTATTATTCTTAACTAATAACCCTCACCACTTCAACCGATTAAAACCTAATTATATATCCAAATGCTTCAATTCGAGCAACGTTCCCTATTCCAATTTTTCTTAATCCTCACTGCAAAAAAATAGCACACGATTTCTACACATCTTTTAAAACAATAATAACTAAATTTAATAAAAATGACTGATTAATTAATTAAACCTTTCTCGTGACACTGTTTTCTTTTGGAACTGCTTTTTCCTCCTCCGTGCCTTTTCACTTCCTTCGATTTTGTTTTATATAATTTATTTTTGTGGATGTGGTTACCTTCTTCATTTTGCTTCCTAAACCAGATCAAACTACTGCAAAATACAGATCAAACTCGAATGAAAATAATAATAATCACCGAAGTATTTTTTTAATTACTTCCTGAAAATAATAATAATTTGTTTTAGGATAAAATATTTTAAATTCAAATACATAATCCATGAGTGCTTCCTACATAATTATACTGATGAAAATAATCATTTTCAATTTTAAAGGGAACAAAATTACAAGATAAAAATTAAAACGCTTTTATTTAAAAAGACTAGAAATATATTTAAATTGTTATTTTA
>Ga0123341_1005321_pt1 | contig 11464 bp, 9 predicted proteins | sample Turbeapinknodule_FD_89959 | JGI IMG/M metagenome (GOLD analysis project Ga0123341, IMG submission 89959) | Root nodule microbial communities of legume samples collected from Mexico - Turtle bean Mexico pink nodule | ecosystem: Host-associated > Plants > Roots > Nodule | place: Mexico: Nepantla... | reverse complement strand
TATACAAAAAAAAAAAAACAAAAAATCTTTTAGATATAGGTGGAACAGCTCTGCCCCCATGTGTAGTATTTTAAATTTTAAAGTCTCATTACATTTAGAAAGAATAAGAAATTTGTTAATAGTTTAGCATGTTTTTTAGGAGCGGAATTAAAAAAGGATTTTATTAATATATAGTATTCTTATTGTGTGAAAAATTCGTTAGAGCAATAACAAATATAAAATCACGAGGAAACAAAACTAATCTTATTTTTATACTTTATTTTATATAAAACATTTTTTGATTTTTAGTGAAGATCGACAACCTTTCAAAAAGACATTTCATGGCTTTTGGTCACCATATACAAACCTTAAACAGGATTCATATACCTTTTCGTAGATGATTAATTTTGAAATCCCCCTATTGGAGATTAGGTAGCATGGAGAAGCATGAGTTGAGAAAAAGATCACAGATTTTTTTGGATTTTTTTATCTGGTAATTTTCATGCTAATTACTTACATAGATAAATTTTTTAAAAAATATTAAAATAAATAAATCGTATTTAGGGATGAGACAATGAAATTTGATTATTGTCCTAACAATAACATTATGACTTATCATTTTAACATGTAAAATTGAACTATATTATTGAAAAATTCGAAAATATTTGATATTTTGGGATTTTGAGATTGAGGTTTGGATGGATGAAGTGTATTGGAGGGATTTCAAATCTTGTGTTATTATTTTCTGTAATTGATTTGTAATTATTAATTTATAATTTTGTAATTACGTGTGTTCTTCTACATATTTTTTCCATGAAATTTAAGAGGAGAAACTTGGCATAAGTTATTTTGGAGAAAAAGTTAGCACTAGTAACGACGCAGAAAGAATGCAATGAGATGTTTGGAGGCATGGCGTGAGCATATAGCTTAGTGGAGGGTCATGAGCTTGTCCCATCATTCTAATAAATAAAGATAGAATATGTACCCCTTCCTCTATCAATATCATTATCATCATATCTAACTAAAACTCCTTACTATTTCTCTTCTAATCATGTCACTCTCCTTCTAAACAAACCTTTCACACATCACATTTTCAACCAAATATTCTCCATTCAAGATTAACTTCACTTAAAATCACATTCTAATTTATTATCCTTCACCCTCTTTTTCACTAGCTGTCAAATAAAGAAACCCACCAAAGAAACGAAATTCTCTTGGAATAGCAAATCAGCACCACCCCACCAATATTTCTTGGTAAGCAGTGCAGTCTAGTGAGTGGTGGATCAACTGATGTATGTATATATTCTTGTTGAACACATCAACTTTAGAAGTTTTCATTTTGCACATTTATAGCTAAATGAAACTGGAACATACTTTTGGCAGTGGCAGGAGGTTTGTGAATGTTAGGGGATACAGGAAGTAGCAGAGAAACATGAGTATTCCACAAGCTGCTGCTGCTGCTGCTGCTGCTGCAACTAGTCCTCCTCCACATCTCTATCCACAGGAGCTACAGCTTAAGCTTTACCAAGCCTTCATATTCTCAATTCCTATACTCTTCTCCATCATTCTCTTTCTCTTGTTTTACTTGTTCTACCTCAAGAGAAGGGCTTCCTCTCTCTCTTCCTCTTCTCCTCACTTGCTTCCGAGGAACATTGCCAATCCACCAACCACCACTCCCTATCATTCATCAGTAAGTAACAAACACTCTCTAGATAATACCACCAAACATGTATGTAAGGAAATTTATCAGATGTGTTTGCTTGCTTCTTGCACTGCATAATCTTTTGTATATGATCATGATCAATTAAATTATCCAATATTGGACTCTCTATTGTCAATTCCACAGCCTTGTCGATTGGATCTGACCCTCCAATTCCTGGATAAGCTTCCAAGGATTTTATTTAATGAGGATTTGCTAGCAAGAGATTCACCGTAAGTAAAAATCTTTTCTGTTTTGTTTTCTTTTGTTTTTATTTTTGTTTGAACTTTTAGATGCACTGTTGTTGCTATGTATTGGTTTCTTTTTCAATTCTGTTTTTATCCTCTCTCTTGGTCAGGAGATTAATATATGCTTTGATCTTTATCCATTATGAAAGGGATTCTCTACAGTGTGCAATTTGGATGTGTGTTGCTGTTTCATATAGTAATTTCATCTCTCAGCTTGTGTATCATTAGGCCATGGTTAAAATTATTCTCTAAGGAATGTGGTTCTTCAAAAGCTGAAAAAATGTCCAAGTTCAGTGATGATTTGGAATATTTAATGGCTTCCACTAATTTTCATGAAAAAGTGGTACATGGAAAGAAAGTAAAATAGAGAGATAAGTAGAATATTTGGAAAACGGTTTTCCTTTTCTTCTGCCACACAGAAAATAACTTGACATACATGAGTAATGAAGGTGATGCACCCTAATGTCTCTCACCTAGCTAGAATTGATAAAGTGATACTTAATAGGAAAATTGAGCACGTGTAACCCTAGTGGATGGTAGAAACCAAAATCTCAACGATAGGTACTGCTCATATTTTGTGTCAGGGAATTTTCAGTAGATAAAGTGGTGGATAGCACTTTATAAACTCTGTCTAGGATTCCATGTGCTGGTCCCCTCCATTTCCATGTCTCAACATTTGTATTTGATTACTTAATACAATAAATGCAGTGAGTGATGATGTCCAATTACACCAACATTTAACAGAAAAAATTGTTTATTGGCCTAATTAGCTGAACAAAGGTGTGATATGGTGTTTTGAAAGAGATGGTATGAAGGCTATTTTGAAACAGGTGTTGTGTTTGTCTGGGGGAGTTTGAGGTGAAGGAAGAGGTGGTGCAGATTCCTTATTGCAAGCACGTGTTCCACTTAGATTGTATACATCACTGGCTGCAATCAAACTCCACTTGTCCACTTTGTAGATGTTCCATCATCCCCACTACTACCAAGTTCATCAATCCAGCACCGCCTATTAATATTATATCAGACCCACCCCAGCATGGTGCTATCTTTTCAGACTCTCCATTGCACACTCCATCATTGCCACCTCACTCACAACATCATCATCAACCTGGTGCTTCCTCAAATGCTGCTAATTTGCCAAGGGAATGATCATACATATACATATATAGATACATCAATTAGCTAGCTAGGTGATTATCACATCACAATAATGACTATTAGTTAATCTGAAGAGGGTATATTCATCAAGATCATGTTGTTCTCTGCACTTAAACCAGCATTTTATCATATAAAACTTTCCTTCTTTGACAGGACATGGAAATTGATATAAACTCAGCTATTCTCTTTGCCATAACCTTTCTGGAAATTGCCTATTCAATCCCCATTGGGGCAATTCAGAAAGTGTTAAAAGTGTAACTAATTATTGAGAGTAGCAATAAAAGGCTTCAAATGAATCATTCACTACTACTAGGCCTTGTTATTTTTGTGTGTGTATATATATATTTATATATGTATTACTGATGTGAAAAAAAGTATGGCTCAGGAAAGATAGCATATATTTACTATTTTGTGATCACTTTTACTGAATCCTAGGTTGCCATAATGAATATAAATATGATCATTGAGGCCTAAAGTTGTTGAGCTCAACCTTGGTACTTAGTACAAATGAAAATGATTCATGTTAGTCTTGGGAACGAATGAGGGAGTCAAAGATTTACCATGGCGAAATCAATGAAAAACATTTTGAATAAATTATATAGAATATATAGAATGAGTCCAAATATAGGGTCCCAAGAAGGTGAAAAGCTTTTACTTTTGGACATTGAAAAAGAAAAGCGAAAAGAGAAAAGGGTTCCAACAGTAGACTAATAATAAACACACTTCCATTATAACACTTGCTGTTACTCTATTTTTCCATAAATGATTGAGACCTTATATTTATATTTTAACTCTCACTTTTCCTTTTCTCTCTCTATATATATATCCCCGAATATTTTTTTTGACAAAAAAAGAAACTATTTTAAATTTATATTTCAATATATTTTTAAATATAAAAGAAGAGGCATAGTAGGTAACAGACTTGGTGCGTGTCCTCAGCGTTGCTTGATCGGACCTGCAAAGGCAAGGAGAAGCGGCACAAACTTTGCGCCACCTGATAAGAGCAACAGTGAGCCAAAGAAACAGAAAAGAGGACCCTAGCACAGTGGTTGAAGAAAGCAACAAAACACATGTTAAAGAGAGAATGATACAAAGTGTATTATTTCACATATGTGTAAAGGAAAGGTACAAGAGAGATATATAAAATATGATGGGGTTCAGAAGAAGGGCTGAAGCCCAAAAAGGAAAAACCCAAAACAAACAGGGTCCAAAAGAATAAAAAATACTATACTTAATACCCCCCCTCAAGCTGGGAGTACAGGTTTTTCATGCCCAACTTGGATTGTAGCAGTTTGAATGTAGATGGAGGTAGAGGTTTGGTTAACATATCTGTTGTTTGCATGGAGGAAGGAATGGGAAGGAGTTTTATCAGTCCAGTGTTAATTTTCTCCCGAACAAGATGATAGTCGATTTCTATGTGTTTAGTGCGTTCGTGGAAGACTTGATTTGATGCAATTTGTATTGCAGACTGTTTATCACAATAGAGTGTTGCTGGTTGGATGGAGGGAACATGAAGATCACCTAAAAGCTATGTTAGCCATTGGATATTGCATGTGGTGACGGCTAAAGCATGGTACTCGGCTTCAGAGGAGCTTCTGGAGATCGTTTGTTGCTTCTTGGATTTCCAGGAGATAAGAGATTCACCAAGATAAATGTTAAAACTCGTGACAAACTTTCTTGTCTCTAGACAGGTAGCCCAATCTAAGTCGCTATATGCCTTTAGCTGAGGAGCACTTGCTGCTAATAGAAAGATGCCATTGCCAGGTGCATTCTTCAGATACCAAAGGATACGAAAGGCAGCCTGTTGGTGAACAGTTATGGGTGCGGAGACAAACTGATTGAGCTTGTTCACACTGAATGCGATGTATGTCCTGGTGTTGGTCAAGTAGATAAGTCGTCCTATTAATCTACAACATGAAGAGGAATCTACAGCAGCTAGTGGAGCGCCTTTAGTGTTAGAGAGAGGTGAGGAGTGGACCATAGGAGTTTGGACAAGAGAGTATTCAAGCATCCCTGTTTCATGTAAAAGATCCAGGGTGTATTTCCGTTGTGATAGGTGGATTCCAGCGTTGTTGCGGGCTACTTCCAGTCCCAGGAAGAAGGTGAGATCACCCAGATTTTTGATTTGGAAGTGTTGATGTAGCAGGATGGTGATGTTTGTGATTTCCTCAGCATTCTTTCCAGTGAGTACAATGTCATCGACATACACAAGAAGAGCAGTGATGTTATTAGAATGTGTTTTTAAAAATAGGGAATGATCAGCAGCAGATAAAACATAACCATTATTAAGTAAAAAATGTGATAAGTTAGCATACTATTGCCTGGCAGCATGTCGTAGCCCATAGAGAGATCGTTGGAGTTTGTAGATGAATTGTGAATTAGGGACAACAACCTCAGGTGGTGGCTTCATGTAGAATTCTTCAAGTAGATCTCCATGGAGGAAGGCGTTATTAATGTCCAGTTGTGTGACGAAGCAACAGCCAGAAGAAGACGTAGGGTGGAAGCTTTGCGACAGGGGCAAAGATGTCGAGAAAGTCGAGCCCTTCAAGTTGCATGTAGCCTTTTACAACAAGGCGTGCTTTGTAACGATCAATTGTGCAATCAGATATATTGGGACACCCAATTGTTGTTTTTCCCGAGGGAAGCGGTACAAGTCTCTAAGTCTCGCTAGCAGAAAGGGTAGTGAGCTCGTCTTCCATTTCCTTTTTCCAGCAATCATGTATGGAAGCTTCCTCATAGTTGCGGGGTTCAGTGGAAGAAGAAAAAGAGGCAACAATGTGTTTAAAATTAGAAGATAATTGATTATATGACACAAAATTATCAATGGGATATTTTGAACTTACAGTATGTGTTGATGCTAAATTAGTTTGAAAACCTTCAAGGTAGGTTGGTGCTCTTCTGGCTCGAGTGGATCTCCTTGGCAGATTGTGATCCGCATTTTCAGTGGGTATCATGGGCTCTATAATAGTATTATCAGAGAAAAAAAAATCATAATTGGAGTTATAAGATTGGGGAATGGGCAAAGATAAATTGTTAGGACTCTTATTGTTATCATCTTTCATTTTGTATGGAAAGAGATTTTCATAGAAAACAGTATGTCTTGAGATCTCAATTCGATGATTCCTAAGATTAAGAAAAATATTACCTTTAGTGTGAGGTTGAAATCCTAAAAAGATGCCAGATACAGATCTATCATCCAATTTTGTTGTTGTTGTGAGAAATCATAGTGATGGAATAACAAAGACAACAAAAAACACGCAGTAAATTAATAACATACAAAGTACCATATAGTCTTTCATAGGGGGTCATGTTTTTAAATAAAGGAGTTGATATACAATTAATAAGTAAAACAACATGCAAAACAACAAAGTGTCAAAATATAGGAGGTAAGTTAGCTTGAACAAGTAAAACACGTGTCACATTAAGAATATGCTGATGTTTACGCTCTACTATACCATTTTGCTCTGGTGTTTGAATGCAGGTTTTGGGATGAATAATTCCTTTAGAAGAAAAAAGATTTGTCATTGCAAACTCAGCTCCATTATCAGAGCGAATAATTTTGATAGTAGTTTGGAAGTGATTTTCAACAAAAGATAGAAAACTAGCTACATGAGTTCTCACTTCAGATTTTGTGTGCATAGGAATGACCCAAGTATAACGGGAAAAGTCATCCACAATAGTTAAGAAATATCTAAAACCATGCATAGAAATGATAGAGTAGGAACCCCAAATATCCACATGTAAAATATAAAAGATTTTAGAAGTAGTGGAATCACTTAAAACAAAAGGAAGTTTTCTTTGCTTTGTTCTATGGCAAGTGTCACACAAATATGGTTTTTTAATAGAAATAAAAAAGTATTGAGATCTCAATACATGCAATCTTTCATCAGAAAGATTTCCCAGTCTGTTGTGTCACACATTGTCATCCTTCGTGACACAATGAAAAGAAGGAACATAGTTGTTTGTGACAGGTCTTTGAAAAACAGAAGCATGAAAAACATACAAGCCATATTTGGCATCAGCTGTACCAATCTTCTCTTTCGTTAGATTGTCTTGTATCACACAATTCTTAGATAAGAATATCAATTGGCAGTTCAAATTTGAAGAAAGTTTAGAAGCAGACACGAGATTGAAAGTAAATTCAGGCACATACAAAACATTTGTTAGTTAAAATCTATTGCTGAAAGAAATAGTTCCAGAATAACTGGTGTAAAAACGGTGCCCATTTGGTAGACTAATGAGAACAGGTTTGATGCTTTTATATGTCGTAAAATCAGATAAGCAGGTGCAAACATGGTCAGCTGTTCCTGAATCTAATATCCAAGAACCTTTAATAGTAGTGTAAAGATTTGAAAGAATAGCATTACCTGTTGGAGAGTCTTTATGATTTGTATCAACGGTGAAGGAGCCCACTTGGTTTAAATGCGCTGAAGGTTGACTCACAATATTGCTGGCAGAATTTTGCTTGAGCAATGTGGACAAAACTTGGCATTGTTAAGCTGTAAAGACAAAGCGCATGTCTCCATTTCCCTATTCTTGCTGACAATTCTCAAAGGAAACATCATCAGTTAGAATAGCATTAAGTAAAGAGGTTGTCCTACTGTTAGGTGAATTGTAACCTGGAGGAAAACCATGCTTCTTGTAACAAGTGTCTATGGTGTGACCATTCTTACCATAGTGGGTACAAAGTTTTCTATTGTTGTTGAACCTAACATTTTTATTTTCTTGATTTGGAAATCCTACTTTCCTGAAACATACGTTCTCGGTGTGACCCAATTTGCCACAGAAAGAGCAAGTGATAGCAGAATTACGACTTGTACTAGTATGATTAATGCTTGTAATAAACAAATTACTTTCCAATTGACGTTCTTGCTGAGCCACTAGAGAAAAGATTTTGGAGATAGGCGGAACTGGTTCCATAAGGAGCACGTGAGACCGGATATTGCTGAATTGATCATTAAGCCCTCGCAAGAATTGCATTGCCTGGTCTTCACACTTCCTTTTGCTGATAGTAGATGCTGCAGAACAAGAACATTTTTGCTCACAAACACAAATGGGGTTAGGTCGGAAATTATTGAATTCATCCCAAATTATCCTTAATTTGGTAAAGTAATCAGTGACTGACAAATCATTTTGACTTAAGGAAGAAACCTCTAATTGCAGATCGAAAATTCTAGATAGGTCACCTTGTGAATATCGAGTTTTAAATCATTCCAAACATCAACCGCTACATCCATCCAAATTACACTTTGTCTAATTGGAAGAGATACTTAATGCACTAACCATGACACAACCATATTGTTGTACCTGATCCATGCTGAATATGTAGGATCGTTCATCGGTGGACACGGGTGAGTTCCCAAAACGAATTTCACCTTGTTCTTTGCGCTCAACGCCATTATGATAGACCTGCTCCATAAATGGTAGTTCGTCGAGTCGAGAACTGGCGAGACCAGTGAAGCTGTTGGGTTCTCTCCATGATGAAGATAGAGATAGCTATTTGTAGAGGGTTCCGGCGTAGGCGACCTTGTTGTTCGTTCTTCCGCCATTTCACTAAACGGAAAGAAAGAAACAAAAGTAAATACAAGAAAAGATCATTAAGGCGAAAAAGAAAGAAAACAGAGCGCGCAACAAAACTCTTCAAAGGAAGAGCTCTGATACCATAATAGAGTTGGTGCGTGTCCTCAGTAGCGGCACAAGCTTTACGCCGCCATATAAGAGGAAAAGTGAGCAAAAGAAATAGAAAAGAGGACCCTAACATAGTGGTTGAAGAAAGCAACAAAATACGTGTTAAAGAGAGAATGATAGAAAGTGTATTATTTCATATATATGTAAAGGAAAGGTACAAGAGAAATATATAAAATATGATGGGGTTCAGAAGAAGAGCTTAAGCCCAAAAAGAAAAATCCAAAACAAACAAGACCAAAAAAATAAAAAATAATATACTTAGCGGTAGGAATAACATGGAATAAAAAAAATTAAACATATATTTTTTAAATATAAGTCGCATTTTATCTTGATTTTTTTATATTTATATTTAGTATCCCTTATTAGGTTGTTCAAAAACTAGTCTAGTTTTGATTAGGAATAAAAAATCACTCGAACTAATAAAAAAATATACAATCTGAATCGATTAAAATCAAATTTTGGTGGTTTGCATTAATTTGGTTTTTCGATTTCGAAACATTTTTGTTACATATTATTTGTAAAAATCATTTTGCTTAAAAAATTACCAATTAACGAAATGAAAACAAAACATTAGATATTAGTTGTTAGAAAACATTACATACAATAAGAAATTCATAATGAAATAGTCACGCTTAAAAATCAATTGATACACTGCTTAAAAATCTGAAAATTAAAAAGCCAACTACAGTAACATAACACTAGATTTTCAACACGACACAAGTAATGGTAAGAATAATTTTAATTTTCCAACACAAGTAACACTTGGTACTATCGTGACGTGTGAATATTTCACTTGATAGGAGTGTAAGATTACCATATTTGTAGGCTTGGTATGTTTTGAATTTGTAAAGCTAATAAATGTAAAACTTTGTTTACAAGCAACTATAACCTTTATCTCAATATTAAAAGTCCAAATTGACCATCATTAGCTAACTTTAGTGGTAAAAATTTGGGGATATAAGTTCGATTCTTAAATTTCATTTATAAAATGGTACGAAGGATCCACTTCAATTATTTTGACACCCAAGCATTACAAATTAACTAACAACTATGGGTAACATCAATAGGTTCACCTAAGAATTCAAGAGAAAATTCCATAATATTACAAGTGTTATGCCTTAATAAATACTTGATAATTCAAGGTTTTTTTAACACTTTAGTGTAATTTTATACTGAAATTACTAAAGTGTGCAATTTTTACCTTAATTGGTAAATTGTGTTTCGTAAGTAACTTTAACATGAAAATAAAGCATAAGTCAGGGATGCAAAAGACGACTTTGGTTGCAAAATTTTGAGACAAAGAAGTCGTGGTTAGTGAGCATGACTCTGATTTAGCTAATCACCTATTTATCATTTGAAGTTACGAATGGAGAAGACGACCTTGTTTTTCTAAAAAAAGGAGAAGTCGTGCAAGGGAGACAAAACTTTGTGCAAAAATAATACACAGAAGTTATTGGTTGTAGTGACTTTTGTTGATATTGCACTACAATCATGTCTCTCCTACACGATTTACAACAGTGGGTCGTCCTACATTTTTTTCCACATCAACCAATATATGCTAATATGAAGAAGGTGGCAGAGGAGTTGTTGTGGAGCTACTCACACATTGAGCTGGAGTTGCCCATCAGCGCGACACAGAAAACAACCTAACCCTAAAAAATTAGGTTATATAAGGGGTTAGAGGCTCAACCGCAGTGTGTCAGATTTAGAGGAAAACATCATAAAGTGAATTGTAATCCAATTGGGAGAATGGAATGTACTAGAAGTATGCGTGACTAATTCTACCATTTGGGATTGAGAGTAATTTGCTTGAACTCTTATGTATTGAGGTGATATTTAAAATGATATAACATTTTGTTCTTGATTGATTATTGGTCTTGTTGCTTTACTTCTAAATTTCCGTGACAACTTAAGAATATTAAATATGACTGAAATGTATTTTTAGGGTTCTTACCTAAACAACAATACTTAACATATTTAAGTGCTAGAAATAGATTTGAAATGTTAATTCCCATTAACGTTCGAGTGTGATTCTAAGTTATTTTTATAAATATGCGAGAAATTGATATTTAGGAAACATTCTTAAGAATTTTATATGCGAGACATCGATATAAATGAATTTTCTACGACCATCAATTTCAATAAAAAAAACTTAATATTTACATACTAATCATCAAAATACATGAGAGTGAGAGAGATGAAACCTAATCCCTATTTTTCCAACTTGAAACAACTAATTCTTTGTCTGTTTTCTTATTAATCATTGTCAACACAATCACTTCAACACTCATTTTATTGTTTTGTTTGATATTTAGATATTATTGCATTTAATAATTCACTCTTCCTTGTGGGATCGATATTCATCCTTAGGGACAATTATTACTTTTGACAAACACAATGCACTTACCGTAAAAAGTCATTAAGTTTTTGGTGCCGTTGCGGGAACAAGTTTGATTTGTTGAGTATAGTTTCCTAAATATTGTGAATATTTTTATTGTTTTGATTTGTTTTTATTGTGTTTATAATTGTTACTTTTTTTTTTATTTTGTTTTACATATTTGTTTTTATTTTATTTTATTACATATTTGATTTGATTTTAATTTGTAGATCCGCTCTTTTAAAAATAAAGTTTTTATTTTTATATTTTTCTTCTTCTTTACAATATTTATTTTACTTTGTTTTTGTTTTTATT
>Ga0123341_1005320_pt1 | contig 11465 bp, 6 predicted proteins | sample Turbeapinknodule_FD_89959 | JGI IMG/M metagenome (GOLD analysis project Ga0123341, IMG submission 89959) | Root nodule microbial communities of legume samples collected from Mexico - Turtle bean Mexico pink nodule | ecosystem: Host-associated > Plants > Roots > Nodule | place: Mexico: Nepantla... | reverse complement strand
TATATATATATATATATATATATGTATGTATATATACACACATATGTATGGATATATTGCTCCACTATTCTAAATTTTTCATTTTTCGATGACCCTTTTGCTTGTATCAGGAACCGGAGCTGACGGGCAAGGAGAAAAGGGCCCTCCGCCGCCGATCCCAGCAACGGCCTCTCAGAATCCGCTTTCTGAGATATCGCCATCGCCGTCGCCGTCGCCGTCGTCCTCGACGGCGCCGGCGCTGGTGCTGTCGAACTCGGGGAAGCGCATCGACCAGGCGGGGAAGAAGTACGTGAAGCAGGTGACGGGGCGGCACAACGACACGGAGCTGCACCTGGCGGCGCAGAGGGGCGACGTCGGCGCGGTGAGGCAGATTCTTCTCGACGTGGATTCTCAGGTCATGGGAACTCTCGGAGACGACGACGATCTCGACACCGAGATTGCGGAGGTGCGAGCTTGCCTCGTCAACGAAGAGAACGAGCTCGGTGAGACCCCCTTGTTCACTGCCGCCGAAAAGGGTCATCTCCATGTCGTGAAGGAACTTCTCAACCATTCCACCGCTCAGACTGTTTCCAAGAAGAACCGATCTGGATTTGATCCCTTGCATATTGCGGCTAGTCAAGGCCACCACCGTATGTATATATCTCTTTCTATTATCTTCTTTCTAGTATTTGTGTGTTTTTTGTGCTGCTTTGGTGAGTTAGTTATACGAGGAGTTATGTTATGAACGTATGAACATGTTCTGTGATTCTTGAGGTTTAGGAAAGAGATTGTAACTCCTAGAAAGTGAAGTAACTAATCTGAGTCATTGAACAAACTTTTCGGATGACTCTTCTCTAGAACAATGTTCTATTATGTACTAATGGTCATTGTCAGGGTGACGAATCAGGCGAGGTTTTGGCAGATTTTGGGACATATTAACGCTTGATTGAATGTTTGGTTATTCAGTTGGTTTGGTGTCATAGGCTTGGTATCCTTCTTATGAGTGTTGAACTCACTGAGTCTTTACCTAGAAGGTACATAGCCCCTGAAGTTGCGGGCTCTTCCTTGTGCGTGAAGTCACTTTAATATAGGACCGATCATAGCCATTGTTTAGAAATTTAGTTGTTGGTATTTGAAGTATATGTATAAACAAATTATAAATGTGTTGAAATATCAACCGTTGCTTTTCTCATCAGAGACCGAGACTATTTACTTTATTTTTACTTACTTTAGAGGAGCCAGGATCAAAGGAAAGTTATGAAGGGAGAGGATGATCTTTGTTACTCTAATAATTGAATGGATGGTATGCTTGGGTTCTTACTTTTAGACCTTGATAGCTTTTGGGTAGTTCATTGAGATGAGATGTTCTTATGTGCTGATGTAATGTAATGTGTGTTTGGTTTTCTGTTTTTCCATATGATTCATGGTGTATTTTGGTTTGCAGCCATTGTTCAGGTTTTGCTAGATTATGACCCGGGATTGAGCAAAACTATTGGTCCATCCAATTCGACTCCACTTATAACTGCAGCGACAAGAGGACACACGGAAGTGGTGAATGAGCTGCTGTCGAAGGATTGTAGCTTGTTGGAGATTGCTAGATCCAATGGCAAAAATGCATTGCATTTAGCAGCTCGTCAGGGTCATGTGGAGATTGTGAAAGCCTTGCTCAGTAAAGATCCGCAGTTGGCTCGGAGGACTGACAGGAAAGGGCAAACTGCATTGCATATGGCTGTAAAAGGGCAGAGTTGTGATGTGGTAAAATTACTTCTTGATGCGGATGCTGCTATTGTTATGCTTCCTGACAAATTTGGTAACACGGCACTACACGTGGCAACCAGGAAAAAACGAGTAGAGGTATGTCAACAGTTGCACCATATGTGTATAGATGAGGCCATATAATCAAGTTGCTAAAACTAATGGGAGTCTCACCAAATAGCTAAATAAGCCTTATCCCTACCCCTAGTAGCAGGATATTCGTGTCTTCTCTTGTTTTTATACCTAGGGTACTAATAATAATCTATGAAGCTCGGACATGCCTTTTAAATGATGAGTCCCTGTGTCATTGACACGTGTACAATACTCATACGATACGTATTGGTGAAATGTCTAATTAAAAAAAAAACATTCTTTGGGTCTTTGACAATTCTAATAGAGCTTCAACACAATTTTAAAAAGGACAAATACAATGATTTTCTAAAAACTCATAACTTAATTGTATAAGTTTCTATTATGATTGTAGACATAACGATCAAATCTTATATATAATTAGGAATATTTATATTATATATGTATTATTGCAAATTTTTTATTTAATCTCCTATCATATCTTCATATAGTGTGAAATTTGTTAAAGTTGTTAATTTTTCTTTAAATTAATCTCAACTAAAAGTGTCATTTTCAATGATGATGATAATCTCCTATCATATAATTCATAATATAATTCATAATGATGTAATATATAAATCCATGACCCCGTCTTCTGTATATTTTGGACATTTCACGTATTAGAAGTGTTCGTGTTACATAGATAATAATGTTATAGTTTTGTGAACATCAGTCCTTAATGCTGCTCTTAATCATCTAAATGTGGTGAGTTTTTATTCCAAAAGAAAACATTTATTACAATGTAATATAACAATGTTTTCTTTCCTAATTATAGCTTTTTAGATTTTCCATAAAATTATAAAATGCAACTAAACATGTAAAAGAAGCTGCTAATTTGGTACGGTTCATTTGTCCAGAAGTTTTGTGCCTTTTTTGTTGAACTTTTTTTCTTAATATAATCATCCATCATAGTTCCTCAAATGAAAATCTAATGCTATGGTTTCTCAACTTCCTGCACAGATAGTGAATGAGTTATTACATCTGCCAGACACCAATGTCAATGCATTAACCAGAGACCACAAAACAGCTCTTGACATTGCTGAAAGCCTTCCTCTCTCTGAAGAGGCATCAGATATAAAGGAATGTCTTTCTCGATATGGAGCACTTAGAGCTAACGAGCTCAACCAACCAAGGGATGAACTGAGGAAAACTGTTACTCAAATCAAGAAAGATGTTCACACTCAACTTGAACAAACCAAAAGAACAAACAAAAATGTTCATAATATTTCCAAAGAGTTAAGGAAACTCCACAGGGAAGGAATCAACAATGCCACTCAGTCAGTAACAGTGGTGGCGGTGCTGTTTGCTACAGTTGCTTTTGCTGCTATATTCACCGTGCCTGGTGGTGATAACGATGATGGCTCAGCTGTGGTAGCAGCTCATGCTGCTTTTAAAATCTTCTTCATCTTCAATGCTATTGCACTTTTTACATCTTTGGCTGTTGTGGTTGTTCAAATCACCTTGGTTAGAGGTGAAACTAAGGCAGAGAAAAGGGTGGTGGAGGTAATCAACAAGCTCATGTGGCTGGCTTCTGTCTGTACTTCGGTGGCATTTATTGCTTCTTCTTACATTGTTGTGGGTAGGAAGAACAAGTGGGCTGCTATTCTTGTTACAGTAGTTGGAGGGGTGATAATATCTGGAGTTATTGGCACCATGACTTTCTATGTGGTGAGGTCTAAGAGAAGCAGGTCAATGAGGAAGAAGGAGAAGCAGCTAGCCAGAAGAAGTGGATCTAACTCATGGCATCATTCTGAATTCTCCAACTCTGAGGTTGATCGGATTTATGCAATTTGATTTTGAACTTGCAACCTACACTGGTGATCATGAAGAACAACTTGTTGCAAAATCCATGACAGGTGTTTAGAGTTGCTCTATTTTACAACATTAAGAGTTCACTGTACAGGAAATTGGTCTCTCAAGACTTAGCTGCAGCTAATGCCTCTGTTGCTGCTGCTGGTTTTCTAGGATCTTGAGGAATTGGAATTAAGCACCTGTGTCATAGTCTTGATCCCATGTTGTGATTTACTAGGAAAATAAATTGAACATTGCTTTAATTATGAGTTTATGTATTGATGTATTATCAAAATATGGCTGCCACTTCTGTTGGTTACCCAGTATTTTATTAGAATTTTATTAGAATGTGACTGTAACCATCACAACTTACCTAGATTACACATGCATCATGTCCAGTGCTCAGAGAATGAAATAGTATACTTGTTAAATGTATTTTATTTATTTTTTATGAATTCGTGAGGTGAAAATGAGGTCTGCAATTTGTAGATAAGGGTATGATTGAGTTTGTAATGAAGGTTTTTATTTTTGTTCTCTGATTGAGCTTCAGCTCTTCAAAAGTGTGGTGTCAACTTGCACAGTGAAGCAAGATGTAGCAGCCAAATTTGAAAATATCATAGTGTTATAGTAAAGAAATTTGATATAAATAATAATCTAGTTTACACAAACAGTCATTATTGCCAGTTTAGGAGTAAAAAGAACACAGTGATGAAGTAAAAAATGAAAAAAAGGGACAAACTAATAGAAAAATAAGATGATAAATTAAATAAAAAGTAGCAGAATCTGAGCTGGGAAATTTTTTAGGAAAAGAAATGTTGGAACACAAAATAAGCATAAATATTTTAAACTCATGGTTATTAAAGTTGAACAAATCTTGTATCTTAATCATATATTTAAAAATCATAAGTCTCTGCATACTATTTTTAGTCTCTATGAATTTGAATGGTGAAAGTAAAAGAAGTTAAAAATAGTACATATACAAAAATTAAAATGGATAATTTTTTAAGTGCATTTGTTTACTGGGATGCTTTGGTCTACTTTAAGATCGTCAGCAACCATGCATAAATTTTTATTCTTAAGTTAAAATTATTAAGTATTAAAAGTGAGCAATAACTTTGAATTTTTTTTTCTGGTTTTTCTGGTTGTATTGTACTACATGGAAACATTGAAAACCTAATATTTGACACCTATTAGGACCACAATGGTTGCTATTTTAAAATGAAAACCACTCTAGTGCACTATTAACTGCACCATCTGCATCATGATGCTTGATTAATGGAAGGAAATTAAATTCTTTTAGTTTCAAAAATTAATTTCTATTTAATGATTTTTTAATAATTTTTAGTTTGGATTTTATTATGAGCAACTAAAATGATGCAAGTTGAGCCATGAAATTGCAAATGTAAGTGTGAAGCTCGGATACGGCCAAAAAGGTACCGTCGGTGTTTTCGATATACCGCGGACACGAACACACGACGGAAGCGTGTCCGACACGGTGTTGGACACTTTTTATTGGGCCGGAAACGATCCTCTTTCTGGATATGCCGGAGGAGGCACGTTTCCCTCCTTAGACACGCTATAAAAGCTAAAAAAAAATGCGGTTGAGTTTTTATGTTTTTCTTAATTTTTTTTTCATATAACAAAATATATTACTACATTTTAATTTATATATAGCTGTGTTCCGTGTCCTATAATTTTCAGTTTAGCCGTATTTCTGTGTTCGTGTCCGTGTCGTATCCGTGTCTGGGCTTCTTAAAAGATCCTTACAAGGGATACCATCCTTTGAATCCTGGCATGGAGGGGGTTTTATGGCACCAAGTTCTTTCTAGTGCCCTTCTTTATGAGTGGAGTATTTGAATGGATATTTGTATAAAAGAAGCACATGGCCATTTGGAGATTGTAACATGAGAAGTTGATTATTATAGTATTAAAGGTGGCTGTATTGTTTGAGGTTTCTTTGAAGTTTACACTAAAAAAATTATTAAATAAAAATGGTTTTTTTGTTACAATGAATGCATATGGAAAACACAAAGAGCTTATGCATGATCTATCAGACGATTGTGTTGTAATGTGGCAAGGTGATTGATTATGTTAGTTGTCACCTTTGAAATCGTGAGACCAAATAGGAACACTGAATGTTAAAAGTAGCCTGAATGTTGAAAGCGTGGATCTCAATGGCATTTAACAGCATTAAGAGCACTATCTGCAGAATAAACAGATACAGAATCAGACAATAATGAAAGCAAAAGGAGAATTATGTATTTAAGCAAAAGGACATGACTTTTCTCAAACACATGTTACATTACTCTATATATACAAACTTTATGATCCAGTTCTTCATCCTAAGAGACTATACTTATCCATCAATTATATATTACACTGTGTTGGTTTTAATAACTTGTGCTAAATATGAAGAGCTGAGACACAACAAAAATCTCTTCAGAATAAGATAAAGTAAAAATTTTACAACTACTGAAGTGCACCAGTTTCCAATTGTGATTTGATTAATATAGCTTTAAAATTGTTATATTTTTAAGTATAAGTTGTTTTTCTTCGAGGAGAAAAGCCAAGTAGAAGGCATCCACATTATACATAAAATATTTATTTCATACCTACAAAAGTTGTAGAACATCTGATAACTTAAAGAAATCAGAATAGAACCACCTGAAAAGCTGTTTGTCACCTTGTCTGCACTGAAGGATCTTTTTATACATAAGTGTGAATATTTTAACACATTCTTTTACGTATGAAGTTTACTTCCTCATAGCTCTTCTTTTTTCTTCTTTCTCAGTTGCTCTGACAAGCTTTTTGCCATATAATAGAATATAAGCTTACTTTAATGGTCAAGAAATTTTCTTCACAGAGAAATTAAAGGCCTATAAATGTCTTATAGTAGTTGCCAAGGGACGAAGACATGTGGGCTTCTACAATCATGATGATTGTTACCCTCTCAGTATTTGATAGAATTTAGAAGGGACCTAAAAAACATGTATTTCAACTTTAAAAGACATTTGTTTATTGGAAAAATTGGTGTATGGCAATCACATTTATTTGTTCATTAAAGAAATCTCATAAAATTAATGGAAACTTAGATGATCAAACTTGACAGATAAGCAAATACAATTCATTGGCACATGACATGAATAGATTCGTATTCTTTATTCTTGCCATCATTTTTTTTTTTTAAAAGAGGTGCAACACGAAGATTTCTCAACTTAGTAGTATTCTTGTTCAAACACGCTTAACTTCGAAGTTCTAATAGGATCCGGTGCATTATCTTAGTAGTATTCTTGTTTAAACACGCTTAACTTCGAAGTTCTAATAGGATCCGGTGCATTAGTGCTGGTATAATCGCACCTTCTTGTCATCATTTGAACACAACTGAATTAGTAGTATTCTTTGGCAGTGAGAGCCTAGGATTGCATTAGTAGATAGCTATAACTTTCTCATTTGTTTTCTAAGTTCAACTTTTTCTTTTTGAGAAGATCTTGCAATGTGCCTGTTCTCAATTTAATAGTTGTACATATTATTATGCTTTCCACTTCAACAATTGGGTTTTGATGTCCACATTACTCTTATATTCATTATGTTTGTACTGTGCCTGCACTAATCATTTCTTTCTCATGATTGATTAAAGGAATTGTGCAAAACAGAATCAATTTTTTAGTATCAAGTATCAGACATTTATAGTGCGCATTGTATTGTCACCATTCTAGTTGACATCATTTACAAGCAATGAGATTTCTAGTTGAAGATATACTTTTCACCATTCCTTATATGTTTTAAGATCCAGATGAAAATGCTTGATGTATACATATCGATGCCTATCATAGTACAATAATTGATTGTTACTGTTGATTTACAACCTGGAGAAAGATCAAATCAGTTTTTCAGGTTACAGAGTCCAAATTTAAAAAAAAAAAAAAACTGTCACTGTTGTTTTGGTTGTTTCGATCAGAGTTTCATAAAACCGGCCTATGAGACAGTTTCATAGAGTTTTCTTAGTTGGTAATTCTTTTGTTTTGTCTCTGCACGAAAGACTTAACATTTTCGATCGATTCTTTTGTAATTTCCTATTAAGTTATGAGATGAGATTTGAATTCATTTATATACTATGAAATGTTGTAATCGACGTGGGATCTTCAACAAAGGTTTTAGCTTGAAAGTGGATAGTACAATGTTATGAATTTCATTTAGAGAAGAATCTCATTCTGTACTCATAATAATTTGGTTAAGAACTAAAAGCAACTATCTTCTGTAGACAAGGTTTAAATAAATATCCATGATAACCATGAGTGTTTCTAAAATTAGTGCTGGTGAATGAAGCTATCTTTCACCAAAGTTACTTTTGAATTGAAAGACAATGTGTGAAGAATACAAAATAAGAAAAGCTACTTTTCAATTCCCTATCCGCCCCTCCGAGGTTCTACCCTCTCATGATCTTCACAAACTGAGGTTCTAGATGCAGACACTGAGTAGAGTCCTACTTCGCTTGCAGTCTTCTTTGAAGATAACACTTGCTGAGACTTCTTGCAGTGTGCAATTGCTCCCTGGATTGAATTTTCTATCTCTGAATTTGTACTGCTGCACCTTTTCAGCAGCTGCCGCGCTTGGCCTCCATATGATTTGTTTGAGAATGAAAATGAAGTTGAGCCAGACATAGATGAAGATGATGATGATGACTTGTTCCCTGATAGCATTTTGATGCCTACCGAGAATGACCTTCTGTGCTGGTTATTTTCATCCTCACTTGTCTTTTCTTTGTAGCTTCTCATGGCAGAATTAGAGGACTGATATCTGTCCCTGTGAATTTGTCCATATGGGTTTTTCTTTGCCACTTGCACATGCTTGTTTAAAACTTCCCTGGCTTTTGAAACCGATCCTTCATCTGCAACTTTGGTTGAGGTTGCATAGGTTTCATATGAGCAACCAGATTTTCCAAACCAAGACTTGAGATAAGCCCTTGAAGCCTTCAGCTTTGAACCTAGTGAAGATTGCTTCAGTTTCTTTGTCCATGACTTCTTCTGGTTTTCAACAACAAATCCACCACTTGTATCTGTTGTGTAGGCAAGGTTGCAATACTCTTCAGGGTTTAGTTCTCTGCTAACTTGGCAAGAATCTGATGGAGAGATGTTGCAGGATTCAAATGGGGTGCCTGCAGTTGGTGTTGTGTAGGTAGTGGCTAGAGGAGTGCTAAAGAACTCCTCAAAGATATCATCTTCTTTGTCAAAAGGAGAGGTGGATTTTTCAAGGAGTTTTTCAACCATTTGTAACCTAGGGGGGAGGTGAAGAGGGAGGAGCTTTCCTTTGTAGAAAAGCTCATCAGCTGGTGAGGTTGTTGTTTCTTTCTCTTGAACAATGGAGGACATTTGGAACTCAAATTCTCTAGGCTGTGGATAGGATTGAGAATGGCAGAAGAAGTTGGAGTATGAGTTGACTTCCATGTCAATGTAATCATCATCTGCAGGATCACATGCTAAGAGTGTTGTAGCCATTGCTACTTCTCAGGTTCACTACTCTTGTATTTTGGACTTCTCTCTATCAGGGGATAGCAGCTAATGGTAGCTGAGGTTTTATTATGGAAAAATGAAGAGTGGTACTAGTACTGCTTTTGAAAGTGCATAGAATGATATATTCAAAAAGCAGTATCATGGAATTAGTGGTATTCTAATCTTGTTGCTTTTTATTTTTTATTTCATGTCTTGTCATTATTGAAGGATGTCAAATGTAAAATTAGGACCTGATTGGTTTTCTTATGGGGAGAAGCACTGACCCACCCAACATAACCATTGTGGCTTATTTCTAATTGGGATTGCTACTTTTATACTTCTTTTGCTGCCAATGGTAACTAGCATGACATGATTTAAATTATTTTGTTTCCACGAGAATTTAATAATGCAGAGAAATTGTCCAAAAACTGCAGTGTGTCTCACTGCAGGTTAGTTACTTGCTTAGTGCTGTTGGCATGATGAAGTCTTGCACAATGGGAAGCTAGAACCAAGATATTACATGATCATTGAAGCCATTGATTTGATTACTTTTAATCAAAACAAACATCTTAATTAAAAACCAGTGAATTGCAATGTTTTTTCTTGTTATTTTAAGCAGAAGGGTATGCTTGAATGATATTAATATTTTAACTTGGCATTTGTTTAGAAATTGGAGGACTAAAACTGAAAGAAAAGTACAACACCAGAATCTCCTGGCAGCAGTAACTACAGTATTTGTCCTTGACTCTCATACTGTGACTAAGTCAGTTATAGGTACTTTTGTCTCTGTGGAAAGCTAGTCTGAAATTGAAGAGCCTATTTTGGAACCTTTTGTAATACTACATATTTCCCACATCAACTAGAGATTAGAGATTTCATCGTGTCAATCTCACTTCGTAAGCTAGTTTTATGAAGTTGAGTAAGGCTTAAAGTCCACTTCTCACGTGATAAGTCAGTTTTATGAGGTTAACTTAGACTTAAAATCCACTTTTCACCTGATAAGCCGGTTTTATGAGATTGACTTAAGCTTAAACCGCTTCTTAATACAAGCAAATTGGGTTTCTGAACAAGACATGTCTGAGGGCATGCACTTTGGCATTCATATTAGTACTTAACTACTTATCATTGTGCTGTGCACCAAAATGAACATGATTAGGAAAGATGAATACCTTACATTTTAGCACTTTTAACTGGATTCCTGCCTTTGTTTTAACGCACTTTAGTGAATAATTGCACACGGGGAAAGCCCTGCCAAACCTTTTGGTTTGGTGTACACGGATGCAAAACATGGGCATCTTTTTCATTGATTTGAAATTATTCGTGTCTTCTTTAACTACACCACTTTTATGTTTATTAATTTCACTTTGAAAAATGAAGTTCTATCGTAAGTGAATAAAGTATTATAGTAAATGCACACACTGATCAAGAATGAGTAGAGAAAGAAGCAACACATGACCCGACAAGCAATGGTGGGAGAAGAGACTGAGGCCGGAATGCCTGCAAAGCTCGAGAGTGTGTTTGTCATCATCTTTTAACACACTCCTACCTACTTTTGAGTTTACCATCCTTTTCCCTTTTCCATTTTTTAGTCCAAACAAAACAAGAACCTCCTAACTTTTCCTCTTTTTTCCCCCAATTTGCAACTTCTTTCGTTGCCAACTCGCTAAAAAAACACAACCAAATTGTTGGTTCTTTCTGTCGATGCAGGACCTATGCTAATGGCCACCTTACTTTCATGCCCAGTTTGTCGCCAAGTTTGGTTGTCAAGCATCTTCATTTATTTTCTCAAACCTACTTGTAGATTATAATATGATGTCAACATGGATTAAAACTGCATCTCTATCAGGAAAAATAAATAAAAAACACTACTTTGTTTTTGTTACTAGAAGGGATCAGATTTGAAAAAAAATGCTAAAATTTCCTTGTTAAGCCAATAATTTTCTTTGTCGTAACATCCATCTCAAGACTAATAATACACTTGGCGCATTTATCCCACGTGGATAGATTCATGAATTGTTTTTAGAATCACTTTACAAGATTGATTAGCAGCTACAAAATTTAAGTTCCATCCCTTAGAATGTTAGGTACAGAGTCATTGGCAAAAAATTCCACCTATACTAGAAGACAAAGGTTCTTGGAACATAAGCTACATTCTAGTGAAGGTTTATTTGAATATAAACTCATTAAATATAGAAAGAAAGAAAAGGCAAGAAAAAGATAAAAAAAAAAAAAAATCAAATTTTCAATGTTTATTTTGAAGAGAAATTAGAAGGAAATACACTTAGCAAAGAAAAAACACTCCAAAAAAGGGAAGAACACTTG
>Ga0123341_1005319_pt1 | contig 11467 bp, 13 predicted proteins | sample Turbeapinknodule_FD_89959 | JGI IMG/M metagenome (GOLD analysis project Ga0123341, IMG submission 89959) | Root nodule microbial communities of legume samples collected from Mexico - Turtle bean Mexico pink nodule | ecosystem: Host-associated > Plants > Roots > Nodule | place: Mexico: Nepantla... | reverse complement strand
ACATTTTGTTTTTGGAAAACCGGTTTTGTTCACTCTCGGTCTCGGACCTACTACGCCTTACTCCTTGGGTATTTTAGTCTTAAATTTTTACCAGACATTCGTCACTGTGTCTATTGAGTTTTGGCTGAGGTTTGAGCCCCAGATTCATCCCACAAGATTGGGAATAAACTTTTTATTCGTCATCGCCAGGGCTGAAAGGAAGGTTCGTTTTTGTGTGAAACTGTTTGATTTTTTTCGTGGGTGAATATTCATCCGTTTGACCTGAAATATTTCGCGTTTTGTCTCAAATTCAGTGAAAATTCTTGGGTGAAATTTCAGTAAAAAACTATTTTGGGAGAATGTTTCAGAAATTTTGTGCAACTATTTAGCAAATGCATAAATCCATTCTCCACTATTATTTGAGAATAGAGTGGAGAAAAGGAGAGAGCTAAGGTTTTTTCCAAAAGCTTTTGTACATGTTTAGAAAACTTGTTTTTGAAATTTTATTCTGAAACTCATCTCATGATGTTCAGAAATTTTTTTCCAAAAATCTCGCTGGAATTATCATGTTATGGAAAATTTGTTCCAAAAACTCATTTTGAAATGTTGTGAAAAGAATGTTCTGAAAAATCTATTATGGAAATCCTGTTTCAAAATTCTATTCAGAAAATTATATATTCTGGAAATCATGTTCCAAAAATAAATAAATAAACCTTGTTTGGAAGAATTCCAGAACTAGAAGTCACTTTTAATGGTCATTTTAAAATCATGGGGTGCAGCTAGAAATTATGGAGGTGCAGGAAAAAGCTACTATGGTCATTGAAAACACCAGAATTCACAAACCTCAATAAAACGTCATAACTCAGGGCAATTTCTCCTTCCACTACCATATTTTCCTTATGCACCTACAATATTTTTTAAAATACCCATTTTCCCCTTTCTGTTTTAATATCCAAATCAATAATATAATTATAAGTTTATAATTATACAATTCAGAATGTATTTTTAAACTGTATAATTCAAATACTTTTTTATATCTAAAAATATATTTTAAAATTTACAATTTGAAAACATATTTTAAACTGGACAATCCAAAAATATATCACATAAATAGTTTGAACTTTTTCCAAATATCCCAAATCGTGGATAGTCAAAACAAATAACCTAATTTAGTCTGAAAAAAAAACAAAGAAAAAAGAAATCCACATAAAATTGCTTTAAACAAAAGCACCGTTCTTTCTTATCGTTATTCTGATTCTAGAAAGAGCAAAGTAAAATATGTAGTTACTTTCGTGCATATCTCAAAACGATAATGAGAAAAATAATAGTTGCTTATTTAGAAAAATAATAATTAATTAATTTAACTAATATCATGATAGGGCTTAAAATGTGAACATTGTTGTTGCATTATAGAAAATCCAAATATTCATTAATAAAAAAAATCTACTTAGATTTTCTGCGGTCTCATTAACATTTTTTCAACTTCAAAGCCTCAGAAAGGAAAGTTGAGAAAAAAGATGCATCACTATGCACTTCATTCATCATGTTTCATGAATCAGAAACTACACTGTTTAAAAAATTTATATATTTATATATGAATAAAAGTTGAGAAGCCGAAGACAAGATTATCCTAGTAAGTTACATGAAGAGTAAAGTTAGGATAAACCAATCTAAATAAATAACCAGAAAAAGTTCAAACTTGAGAACTTCTGCCTCTGCAACATTAGACTTGAAGAAAAATTTCACATATTTTTTGGCAATTACAAGGTTGGTCCATTGTTCTGGCATGTGAGTGTTCACAGAGGCCTGACAACACAATGGATAGAGAGAAATGTTGGATCAACTAATTCAGAGACTGTCCTGCATTAACATAAGTACATACCTAGTTCTTGAAATGGCCAGCAAGCCAAGTATGTAAAAGAAACTTGTCTTTGGCTGACATGGATCATCTCTGAGCTTCATCTGAAGAAGCTCCAACTGAAGTAGCTGCCATATTGCTTGTTGATCCATTCTCATTGGGTGGAGGCACACCCCATTTGCCTTCAGACTCAAGGGGTTCAAAGACATGAACTCCACCATCAGACAATCCTACAGCAAACTGATTTGGTTCTTGAGGATGTGCAGCAATAACAAGTGGTTGTACATTAGAACTGCACAGCACAATAAGGCAATTAGTATTCAACTAGTACTGCACAAAAGATTGTCAGTTAATATAAAACAATCAAATTCCAAATTTAGAACAATCTTCATGAAGAATCAATGAATTGTAAGTAATGTTAATTAGATTAGATTCGCTTTAGAGTAACTCCCTTTTCACCTCTTTATAGAGAAAACAATAAAGGAAGTAAAACATACAAGTATTTTCCTTTAAAATCGTTTATAATAAGCATGAAATGATATTTGCATATCCATATTGTCCCAGTGTAAAGTTAAAATTGAAATTCATTCGGTCCGGAAGTTTGAAGAACATGTATTTCCAAAGGATATTGATAGCAAAGAAATGTAAAATGTTCACAACTTGAATGAGGTTTTGATTTTAAAAAACAGATTAACTAAATGAAACAAGAATAAAAGTTGAAGAACTGCTTGGGATTTTCAATGACTTCAAACTCAATTGCTTCAAGAGAAAAAAATGGAAAAGTATCCCAAATTCACAGTTTCAAAAAAAAATCTACCAAATAAGTTCATGTTTGGTAAAATGTCAAAAGTTAAAATTGAGAAAACTAAAAATCATTAATAACTTGTGACAAGTATCATCCAAAGTGTTATAGAAGTCTATCAAATGAAGCATTACCTGACGCTGGCTGAAAGATAAGCAGAAGGATTGATTCGACAACGTAATCTAAGGTTTGAAGCACTAAATACACACACTGTCGCGTCTAAAAAGCTGGCATATATGAGCTGGCTATCACATGAGAAAGTTGCATGTGATACTGGGGCAGCTGATTCTCGCGGGAACCACTACAGTTTATGTTTCATACATTAGACAAGAACAAAATTAATTATTTACAGTTAACAGAAAACTGAATTTAATAAACTAACCTGCTTCAAACATTCTAGTTTTGTTGCTTCATAAATGGCAAGCTGAGTTTCATGTACAACCAAGAAGCGGATCTGATCCTGATGAAACTGTACACGGGTATCTGCCTGAGCTGGTGGAGTTCTGCCGGCCGGAAGTTGCAAGAATCTAGATTTCTGCTTTTCCCATCCGTCAGTATTCCACACACAAAGCTGCACAATAAATAGAAATGGCTCTAAGAACTGAAGAGGAAATGCATTACCAACAGCATGCTCAAAGGGGGTCCATAATTGATGACAAAGTAGTTAAAAGACACTAAACTAAGACTTTTAATTCAATTTAATCATAGAAAACATAGAATTCAGAGAAAAATCTAGGGGACAATTATTACCTGAGCATCTGCCCCAGATGAAACTAGCACATTCAATACATGAGAAAAAGCAAGACCAGTTATTCTTTTAGTATGACCTTTGAGTTTACTTTTAACCTGCAAAGAAAAAAGAAAACACATTAACACCTTATTGCTTAGATAAAAGACTTGGCAGGAAATGTTTATGGGCAGCAATGATACCTCATCCACACGGACATTATATATTTGAATGGAAGAATCGTCCATGCCTATAGCAATAATATTATTATCCTGAGGATGGAAAGCAAGAAAAGTTGCGGCAGGTGGTGGAGGCATGAATGTGGTCATTGTCTGTACTTAGCCAAGAAGATTGAAATTGGTTAGTTGTAAACCAAATGCAGTCTTGAATAATGACCATGGGTCATAGCTCACCTTAAAAGTCATCATATTGAACAGAGAAATCTTCCCTCCTGATGCTGACATTACATAAGAATCATTTTTTGACAGAGCAAAGCAGGGAACGGCATCCTCAGTATTGCTATCAGTAAGGTCATTGGTCATCAGAATGCCACTAGAAGGTTGCCACAACTGGGGCTGCACAGTAGCAGAGGCCTACAAAAATAAATATAATCAGAATAAAATTCCTATTCCCAATTATATGACTAGAGAAGAGCGATGTCTGAAGAGTAATAATTTGCACGTTCCCACACCTTGCCAGTTGAATTACGGTCACTTCGCTGCCATTTCCAGAGCAGATGAATGGCATTTGAAGCTAATGCTAGAATAGCATTACCTGAATTAGTATATATCAACCTTGATATCTGTAATAACAAAGATAAAAGTAAAATCAGAACGTCAGTTTTGGAGGGTGTATCAGCTTACAAGCCGGAAATTTGAAGGTGGTCTTAACATAGTATTCATCAGTAAAATGAAATGAAGGACACATGATAGAACCCGTGACATTGATGGGTTGGAAGAGGTCCAATTGCAAAAATAAAGTTTTACTACAGAAAGGACCAGAAGACCAACTAGGGCTGTTAATGCAAGGAGAGAATTTAGTAAATGTGGCATAGAGCATTTATTGTGAGATAGGGGAGTTAGTTATGTTTCTATCTGGTTTATGGTGCTGTAGTGTGTAAGGAAGTAGAAGTAAGTGTCAAGTGCATTGAGTGCTGCCTCTGGATCTGTGTTTATTTCTTAAACAGTGTGCTTGCTAGAATAAATAAAAAATCATTATTCAGAGGCGGTGTTCAACCGTCACAATTGCCAGAGTTGTTCTTTCTTTTTGATTGGGGGGTGCAAGCAAGGGAGCGGAATGCAGGAATCATTAGAATAGAAAGAGTGCGAGTAAGAAGATGAAAGGCAGGGAGATTAGGCAATCACATGTAGTGAGGGGAGGCTTGCGCTGTGAAAGAGAAGGTTTCTTAAAAACCACACCACACACACTCTTGCTACTGATAATCCTACTTACACATACAGTTGTTACTTCTGCTACTACTACCACAGATCACAGCTTACTGCTACTACTACCACAGATCACAGCTACTGCTACTCATACACACACAACACAAGCACAACTATTGTATCTGCTACTCCTGCTTCTACTGCACACACAATCAGATGCTACTGCTACTGCTACTACACGCATCATGTGCTACCAGGCTTTGACATGAATATATTGATCACAAAGTACATTGCAGATAGAAGAGCTACTAGTCCACAAATAGAAAAATGAAAGAAATATTAAAAAGGAAATACATGTACATAATACCTATACGCTGCTCTTTTGTTGTCAAATTAAAACCATGTTCATCGAAAAAGGAAAATTTCAATGTAATTAAAATGCCATGAAAATTGGAAAGGATACTTGATATGATTAATCACATGAACACCTTTTAAGAAAAAATACAGTTAGTAAATACATACCTTGTTCACTCTAACATTCTCAGGTAGCTTCAAGGATCTACATTGAGATTGTTCATTGATTTCAGTGAGCTTCCATATCTTTGATTTGTCATTGGATTCTTCACTAATTCTAGGTTTAACATCACCCATGTTTCGAGCATCCCCATTCTGGTAAGTTAAAATTGACACATAGTAATGACAATAAATATACATTATAACAATTAAAGTGAGAACCCTAATCCGCTTTCACATCAGGATAGGAGTTGGATAATAAGCAACAAAAATAAATCATAAAAAAACAGTGGCATTCAAGTAAATAAGATCCTACTGATACAAAGACAAGATAAGCATACCATCGCAGTAATCGCGACAGATGAAGCCCTCTCTGCAAGTGCAGCACTAGTTGCTGCAGCGGCGGCGGCAGCTGAAATTGGATTTATTGCAGGCTGCCACAAGTATCATGTCAGACTAGGTTTAATTAACAGGAGGAAAGGGAAGTATCACATCTATACAAGTCTACCTTTGTCATGGCTTCTGACGTTCTAGATGTATCATATAAAGAATTCTCTAAAGTACGTAACAGACGAATACCATCTCCATTGGCTAAGATTTTGATTCCATTTTCATTTGCAGAAACAGCTAAAAGAGCTCCATCCTTGTTAAAACGGATGCGTGGGCTTGCCTAGAATTAAGATAACATATAACAATTAGCAACTACTATTTCTAGATAATGGCTATCCAAATTGTAATAAAATAATGAACTTACAGGGAGACCCCCATCAGCATCAACAGTTGTCAAAAGCTGAATATTGTCCATGTCCCAGAATTTAATGGAGAAATCATCACCTGCAGCCAAATATCGATTTTTGGTTGTATCAAATTGTACAACACCCAAAGATCTTTTGCGAAATCCTTGATAAGTCCTTTTCACAGCTCCTTCACTTTCATTCCACTCAACAATAGAGGATTCCCCCTCCTTACTTGTCCCACATGAAAAAAGTCTATAAAATACATTCAAGCCAAGAAAATGTTTCAGCAGAAATAGATCAAAACATATAGTATAATTCAACAATACAATAAGATTCAGATTTAGAATACAAATAGCCATGGTTAGTATTTAGACCTTGTACCATCAGCACTGTAGGCCATGGTTGTACACCAACGACCAGGGGCTTCATAATCAACACGAGATCCCAAATTATCATACAGCCATGCTTTTATCTTTCCATCTAATGCTGTGGAAAAGATGAACTATAGCATATAGAGTTTCAACAAGAAAACAAATTAGTACCGTAGTCAAAGGATTTTCTATGGGGCACTCTACCAATAGAGATAAAGGAATCATATAGAAACAAACAACTCAACCAACATTTTCCCATTGGGTAACAAAGTCAACATCTACCTGAATGTTTTCTTTATAATGCGGACAGACAGAATAAACTGGAGCCTCATGACCTTCAAAAGTATACTGTTTTGCACCCGAAGCAGCATCCCAAACCTTAAGTTGAATAACTTAGTTAGAGACATGTTATCTTGATATCAAAAAACTAAGCTCAAGATATGAAAGACCTACCTTAATGGTCTTATCGTCACCACAGGTAATGACACATAGCTGCTTATTGGGGTGGGAAAATGCTAGATCATTTACTCCACCGACATGAGCATCAATCTAGTAAAGTTCACAAGTAAACAATTACAAAAAGGGGTAAATAAAACCTAAATTAAGCAAGATACAAGTATTTGCATGCCCATATACCTCCAAATGCTGTCTAGCTTCATCCCCACCATGGTAAGAGTATATCTGAACAATGTGCCTTGAGTAAGCAACTCCTGTTTAGCAGAAAAACTCATGAATGAGTGATTCCTTTAGTTGACTTCTGACAATATATATTTCTTACATCTCCATAAAAAACTTGAAGAATTAAAAAGATTTTACCGAATAAAGCCCCATCAGGACTCCAAATAACACGGTTGACAGAAACGCCTGGATCTTTGACAAGAGCAGCCTGAATTGATTATGATTAGTTTTCTTTTCAGTCAGTGCAAACTAAACAATTCTGAGGGTTTGTTAATCAATAAATAAAGGTGAGAAAGGACAACCTGAAAGGGCATTGAACAAGCACTAAGATCCCACACTTTAAAGTTCCTCATGAGCAACCGCTCCCTAGAGCCCACTTCCCACAAAGCAATGTCCCCCACATTCGTGCCAACTGACACATTGCATCAAGAAAACAAAGTTCAGTCAATTTCCAGCATGATTAGTAAATAAATACATATAACTAAGAATCATGTCAACACTAACAAAAGGCCTTAAAAGAGTAGCAGACCAAGAAGCAGTGTCTGTTGAACTGGATGAAAGTCCATGCTCATAGGAGACGAGCCTTGGTTCAGAGTTCGCATGACAGTCTTTGGCAAGTCGTCAGGCGCATTAAAAGCCTGACCATGACCATGACCAGGGAATGTAGCTGACAGAACATTGACAGGAAGATTTACCTGCACAAAATAAACACAGATTCATAGCAGAACCGTGAAAGTTAAATAACTTGCATTGCTGAGTTCCAAGACTATATCAGATGTTTCAATAAATGAAACCAGATTACCTCATCTGATATTCCCATTGGTCTCGTTCTCTTAGAAACATGATCTGAATCACCAGACGGATAGTCAACAGAAGGATTAGTTGGAGGGGTCCTAGGGTGCTTCAAAGCAGCTTAAAAAGGCAATAAAACATTAGGGCTCGAAGATTATAAACCAAACATGGCATCCTAAGTACAACTAGTCATTAAGAGTTAGAGAATGAAAGAAAGCAAAAGAATATAATACCAGGGATTGATGGTGCACCAAGACCTATAGCTCCACCAGAGACTGCAGGATGTGCTACAGTTGTTGGATTTGACATCCAACCAGCCAGGGGTGTTGGCACCGGTGCTGGAGTAGGTTGAAAAGGCTATACATATGACAGAGACCAGCACCATAATAAGAACCAAAACATAATAACATATCATACAACTCCTATTAAACCAAATCAGTTCAGTAGCCCACCCCATGAGCACCAAGAGGAGGAAATCCTCCAGCCTTTGGTAATGATCCTAGAAGTGGATTGCTAGCAGGGGATGGAGCCCGTGCACCATTTGGTTGTCCACACGAGTGATCCACAAAAAGTGTTTTTATATCTGGATTTGGCCGAGGATTCTTACAAAGTTGATGTTGCCAATTCAAGCTGAAATTTAATTTGAAACAGGAAAATAAAAAGAAAAGGAAAAATCTCAGTTATCCCATCATATAAGATTATCTAATCAGTTTTAAATAGCATTTACAGTGCAAAAGCATAAGCAGTAGCCCATCTACATGCAGAAGCTCCTCTGCATGCAAAATGATCCAACAAAAAGAAGAATTGAAGCAAGAACTAAGCAGTCAAGTATTAGCGGATATAATCAAAACATTCTATGAACAAAATTACAATGGTGCCACGCATCCCATCACTGATGAAAAATGCAATAGGGTTTCAATGGTCAGAATATTGGATAAATATAGCATGAAGCATGTGTACACCAAATAAAACAGAAAAATGTAAACATGGAAAACAGCTTATGACCTCCTTCAATTGTAACTTTTACACAAAGATACCAAAAGCAATCTAAGGCCTATAACATATAGCAGAAAGTTATTACATGTAGAGCATAAAGTTGTATGTTTATTGACATTATTTTAGACCTTCAAATGAATTACCTTTGATTGATGAGAGTCCGTAACCTTGAGTTTTTAAGGTTGGGAAATTGCAATTTATCGCGAAACAAGGGATTGGCCTCAATCAATTTCTTGAGTTCAACCAACATGATTGCCCTTGCAGACTTCGTATCACCATACTTGGACAACTGCTCGTTTTCCCTATAACAAAAGAAATCACTTTCTGTCTCTTACACAAGTTTAACCAATCTACAAATTATATCCATACCTAAAATTCTCCAATGTCAAAAGCTGTGTGATTTCCTTAAACAGTTCTTCATTAAATGTGGCAAACACTTTCAAATCCTTCACTAATATTTCTACAGCCTTGGACCGATCATGCCTACCAAAATATTAATTAAAAAAACAGCAGAAGTTCAATACTCATAAGAGAATATTAAGTACATAATACATTTGTGAACTTGTTGAGAGCTTACTTATCCAATGCCTCCAGGTACTTCTGCTTCCTTATCTCAAAAAAAATCTTCATAGAATACCTATTGTCATCTACTTTGGTGAAACCAGATAGGTATCTCTCAACCTCATCCCAATTACCGTTGTGCACTTCATCCTCAAAATATTTCATGTTAAAGAAAAACCCAGACTCCTGTTCAAGCCTAGTATTCAAAAAGAATAATAATTGGTCAAATAATTAATGTGATAAACACTAATCAACACTAGTAGAGATGACAAACAATAAAAACAACAAAATTTAAATGGAAATAACCCCACTTGTGAACAGTTTCTTTGAACTTTTCCTCATCGAGAAACTGCAGGATTAAGAACACCAACTCCCTACTGAGAGATGACATCGTAACTGCCTCGCCCTCGATCAGACAAGAACCAAAGTGAGCAACTATAAACTAGATCTGCGGACAAAAAAGACATTCAAAAAATGAGCAGTTAGAGAAATTGCACGCCGACCAGGTACGAGAAAACCACAAAAAAAATGCAGATAAGAAAATCAAGACCGAGAGTGAATCATTTGACTAGCCCCAGCAAAGCATTCAGGGAAGAAGAGCTTCCATGTCCGAAAAAATCAACCAAACCAGAGCGGGGAAAGAAGGTTTTAGGGGCAAAAACAAAAGGGCAAAAGAAATTGAGTGTTTCCCTTAAGATCAAAGCTTGAGAACGAAAGCGGCTTTAATCCCACAAGGGAATCCAAGATGCAAGAGAAAAAAAAAAACCATAAAGTGTTTTATAAAAGGAAAGAAAAGAAGGAAAAGTCGAAATTAAAATACACATAAAAGCTACAGACTTTAACACACAGCAGATTCGGAAACTGAAAGAGAGAGAGAGAGAGAGAGAGAGAGAGAGAGAGAAAGGGTTTGGAGAAGCTCTCACCTTCAACCCTCAGTCACATGGGAAGCAAGGTCCCCCGAATATAGAACGCACCACCACACCACACCACAACAAGAGAGAGAAACCCCAACACCAAAGACCAAACCTTTCTCTTCTATTCCACTTTCTCTCTCCTGCAACAAATGTCCTAACACTCACTCTCTATCTCTAATTACCAATCTCTCTCTCTCTCAATATATATATATATATATAGGACACATGAACTTGCTCAAATAGGTTATTTTATATAAGACGCGACAGGGAAGGGAGATGATAAGCCATCGTGCTTATTGATACGGGTTATCACCATTCCCGATAAGCTATAAGAGAGCGACACTGGCTTATCTTTCAAGTTCAGTTTCGTGTGGGTCCCACTAAGCCGGCTTCATTTTGTCTAAATTATCGGCTCGGAATCTGGAGCTGACAGCTGTCCTTCGGCTCGGTGTAAAAGTTTAGGAGGGTGATGTTTACCTACTCCCACACCTAGGGTTTTGCATCTGATCCGAACCGTTAGTCAGATTTTCACTGGTCGGAGAAGGAGATCGTAGGGTAGAATTTAGTGAAAATATTTGGGCGAAGGAGGGGATAATTCCCAGAAAGCCATTTTCACTGGGTTCAGATCCCCCGGGTAACGACAAAGTTTCTCGGACGGGTCCCAAAAGTGTTTGGGCTCAGTGTTTGGGGAATATTACGGTGTCTGCCACGGAGAAATGGCACTTATTGTATCACGTGATACGGCGATACAGTTCATGATTGCAATACGATATATTACGAGATGAGATACGAGTTGGAGTAAAGATTCGCGAGATGAGAGTTAATAAAGTAAGTGAAGTGAATTTAATGTGTGGCGAGAGCGTGTGTAGGTTATTGTCCCTGTCAGATGTGTACGTTCACCTCTTTCCCAAAACCAACCATAAAATGCGCTAATTCAATTACAATTTATTTTATATTTATTTTTTTCTTTTATAAAAAATAAAATACACTTTTGTTAATATTATCTAAAAAATAGAAAAATATTATATAAATATGCCATTAAATATTAAATTTTAAATTTGAATAAATATATCTAAAACTACAAATATTTAAATTTTAAAAAAATTCATTAATTAAAGAAAAGATTAAGTTATTATAATGTAAATGAATAAATT
>Ga0123341_1005316_pt1 | contig 11469 bp, 9 predicted proteins | sample Turbeapinknodule_FD_89959 | JGI IMG/M metagenome (GOLD analysis project Ga0123341, IMG submission 89959) | Root nodule microbial communities of legume samples collected from Mexico - Turtle bean Mexico pink nodule | ecosystem: Host-associated > Plants > Roots > Nodule | place: Mexico: Nepantla... | reverse complement strand
ATAAATATTTTTAAAATATATTTTAAATAACTAATTTAATACAAGTATTAATATAATATTAATATTTTATATTATTCATTAATTGATGTTTGACTTTTACTTTCATCTTTTAGTTTTAAAATATGTATTATTACTGCAATATATATATACATGTACACGAATCAAGCTTTTAAATATTATTTTGTATGTGATAATATATTTATATATAGAGATTCTAACGAAAAGTGATACATAAATTCACATTTCAATTATTAATTTCATAATTTATTAGGTTTCGTAAATACAATACTTAAAATTGTTTAAAAAATACTTTTTATATCTACACTAACTAATATTAACTAGTACATTAAAATGTATGTAATAATTAAAGATTATTAATAGACAGTCTTTTAATTTTAAGATAAAATTGCATTAGATCCAATGGATATACGAAAAATTAGGTTACAGTATTTATTGTTGTAGAAAAAATATTCAAATTTTCTATACGTATTTGTAGAGAAAAGTAGATATTATAAAGAGTGTCTAACAAAACATTGCAAGAAATTAAAAAAAAAAAAGTCCACCCACCACTATTTTTTATTTATTATTTTGGTACGAATTCTTTATTATCGAATTATATCTCATGATTTATTTGGTTTAAGATGGATTGAATAAATAATTTTTTGAATAAGATGGAAATAATATTTTTAAGTAGAAAATTATTTGTCGCAGTGTTGAACAGAAATTCCATGGAAATTCACGGGGCCTTCAAATCAAACACTTGGTTCGGTAACAAATTTCAGAGTGGTGTCATGTTTTTCGACATTAAATGTAAGTGTTAAAAGAAAACCAGATTACGAGAATACGCGTCACTCCCCTCGTTCACCGCACCGGTCCGGCACGGCCAAAGGAAATTGTAACGGCGTTTTCCGTAACCACCGAAAACAATAGTATATATAAAAAGAAAGAGAAAGGAAAAATATATCACTCACTCACTCACTCGCTCGCTAGTGAAAAAGCCACACGACCTTTATTCCCCTCGCTTCTTCTGTACACTTCTTCTTCTTCTTCTTGTTTTCCGTGATAAGAGGAGTTTTTGGGTTCTCCCCGTCTGTGACTCACTGTCTAGGGTTTTGTTATTGGTGGTGACAGAGTGAAGATGATAGACTTTGCGCGCGTGCAGAAGGAGCTGGTGGAATGCAGCAAGGACTCAGAGGGATCGGGCATCAAAGTGAGTCCGAAAAGCGACGATCTTGTCCAGTTATTCGGCACCATTCCGGGTCCTGTTGGAACACCCTATGAAGGAGGCATTTTTCAGATTGATATCACATTGCCAGGTACGAAAATTTCTTATTTCTTTTGCCTGTTTCTTTCATTACCCTAAATTGTCTTTTGTTTTTCCCTAGTCCTAGGGTTTCAATTCCCCTCAATTGTTGGGCTCCTTCTTTCGCTTCGCCTTTTTATTATTGCTTCGTTGCTTTCGTTACAGAGGGATACCCGTTTGAACCCCCCAAGATGCAGTTCAAGACCAAAGTTTGGTACGAGAATGAATTGTTATTTACTGTTCTGTTTTCTTTCTTTTTTTCGCGAAATTTGATGTGAGTGTGTGGAGCACGGAGTCCTTAACCAAACTGATATTGTTAAATATGCAACTCTCCATGGGTAGGGGAAAGGGGAGAAAGTGTTTTGGTCTAGTTTGGAAAGTTATTACACTTTGTTGTTTGGGATATATTGACAATTTTTAATTTAATGCAATGATGCAGTTCAAAACCATCTTCCAGTACGAAAATAAATTGTTATTTACTGTTCTGTTTTCTTTTTTTTTAAATCCTTCTTTTTTGGGCTGAAATTTGATGTTAGGGGTGTGGAGCATTGAGTCCTTAAAGAAACTGATATTGTTAAATTTTTTGTTTTCATCTATGTGCAACTCTCTGTGGGTATGGAAAAGGGGAAAAAGTGGGTTGTTGTTTGCGAAATTGATAGTTTGTAATGTAATATAAGAATGTGCTTGGGGTTTGGACTGGAAGGTGAGCATTTCCTAGACCAATGTGTTGTCATATATATTCATGGACGATATAGGTAATTGTCGTGTGGTTTTGTGCTAGGGTTCCTCCTGATTCGATTTTGTCATTGATGGTGCTTGAGGTTCATTTTAACCCACTAGAGAAGCTCAATAGGCTGATCCTCTTCATAGGATAGAGTATGGTAGTGTGATACTTTTTGTCTCTCAATCTTTTGATATGATGTGTTCTGTATTTCATCATGTGTATATAAGCTAAGTTTCTGTTGTGAGTGATTCATGTTATTATGTTAGGTAAATTGACGAGTTTTATGTGTTGGCTGCCGAGGGTCTAACACAACCCTCCTCCATTAACCGGGCTTGGGACCAGACCAGCTATGATACATAAACGGACTTCTCTCATTGATTCTTAAACTGACAAAATATATACCTCACTTGTTTTGGTGTTCATTCAAATTTGGAGAATAGTGAGTTCCCCACAAGTTTTGTTGCAAACTCGAGTTTTAAGTTGCCCCACATCAGGAGTTCCGAAGAAGCTTTTGATATTTTGAGTTTATTTTTTCTCTCAGCCTCTATAAAATGAGCTATTTCTTTTGCTATGCAAATATAGCATTAAATGGATTACTATCAGAAAACAGTATGTTTGGTTGATTAATGTGTGGATTTTATTGTCTCTGTTAAACATTGAAGGCACCCTAATATCAGCAGCCAAAGTGGAGCTATTTGCCTGGACATCTTGAAGGACCAGTGGAGCCCGGCACTCACTCTGAAGACTGCACTTCTTTCTGTGCAAGCACTTCTCTCCGCCCCTCAGCCTGATGATCCTCAAGATGCTGTGGTGGCACAGCAGGTATGACTCATTCTGTAGTGAAGCTGTGTCTCTGCTTATGTGAAATGCTATAGCACAGTATATTGAATATTATATGCATGTGTAGTTATGCTAGATAAACTTTTGTGATTGTAATCCTGTCTATCTATGGATAATGTAGTATCTGAAAGACTATCAGACATTTGTTAGCACTGCCCGCTACTGGACTGAAAGTTTTGCCAAGGCATCAACACGCGGGATTGAAGACAAGGTACTAAGCTTGTTGTCCCTTTTTATTGTTGGAATATGGATGCACATTATTGAGCGTATTTACATGTCCTGACCACCGTGTGACATTGTCTTAACATTCATATGCAGGACATTCTTTATTACTTTCTTATATGGATTTGTTTTGGATAAATTGGTGGTGTAGTTTATTGTTTTACAAAAGCATATACTTTCATGTATATATACTTCACTTTATTATATTATTTACTTGTTTTTTTTTACATGTATAACCTGTTTAAGAATATAGACGTGTTTTTCACATGGATAGTGCAAAATAATGATATCTAAGCTACTTAGGTAATTATTTTCATATCCATTGTTAATGAATCTATTATGACAATACTTGTATATGGTAATTTTATAACGCTTGCAATTTCTTTTTAATTTGGTACAGGTACAGAAACTGGTTGAGATGGGATTTCCAGAAGCTCAAGTAAGGAACATTCTGGAAGCTGTTGGTGGTGATGAAAACTTGGCTCTTGAAAGGTTGCTGTAGTCCCAAGTTTGAAGTATCTTCTAAAGCGTTCTGTCATGGTGAAGTTTAGGATGACATGGTGACATAAGATGATGGAACCATATAGACAAAAAGGTTATAGAGTCTTATAAATTTATACTTGACGTATCGTATAGTCCTTTTGTTCACCTTTTGACTTCTTTTTTCCTTGGAAACTTCGCTTCTCGACTATCTCTTATGATTATATATCAGTAATGAAATTACATACCTTGTTGGCAAAGGTTTCTGCTTCATAGGAGAGTTATTTAATTACTGTGTTGACGATTTACGAATTGGAACCCATTTCACAATTAAATCTTTTTCTAAACTGGGGCTAAGGCCCAATACCGTAACAAAACGTACTTGCTTCCTGCACTCTTCTGATTTCTTACTGCATCATCCCACTTTTTAAAAATGACTAATTTGTTCTTTATAACTAAGGGTGGGAAAAAAATCCAAATTACAAAATCCAATCCATAATTTTCCAAATCCATATTAGTTTTGATCCATTTAAATGGATTTATCTCAAATCCAAATCCATAATTTTGGATTTTAAATCCAATCCATTTAATTGGATATGGATTAGATATAGATTGGATACATTTTTGAATTATCCAAATTGTATTTTGGGTTGGATTTTGACTTGGCCCGATCTAGGTTGAGACAAGACAATTCAGGCCCAGGTTGAGCAAAGTCAACCCAAGTCAACGTCGAGCTGAGTCGTCCGGGCCCAAGTTGAATTGAGTCGATATGGACCAAAGTTGAGCCAAGTCATTTCGGGCCAAAGTCGAGCCGAGTCAACCCTAGGCCAAGTTGAGCAGAGTCGGTCGGGTCGATATTAAGCTGAGTTAGTCCATGCCAATGTCTGGTCGAGCCAATCCAGGCCCATGTCGAGCTGAGTCTTTCAGGTCTGATATTGAGTCGAGCGGACACGGGCCGATATCGAGACGACCGGACCAGGGCTAACGTCGAGTCGAGTGGGCCCGAGCAGATGTCATGTTGAGTGGGCCCGGGCAGATGTCGAGCAGACCCGGGCAGATGTCGAGTCGAGTGGGTCCGAGCCCATGTCGAGTTGAGTGGGCCCGGGCCGATGTCGAGCCGAGCAGGCCCGGGCAAAAGTCAAGCCAAGCAAAGTCGGGACGATGTCGAGTCGTCCAGGCCTAGGCCGATGTCGAGTCGCTTGGGCCTATATCGAGTCGAGCGAGCCCAGATTGATGTCGAGACGAGCGGGCCCGAGTTGATGTCGAGTCAAGCGGGCCCGGTTCGATGTCGAGCCGAGCGGACTCGGGCCGATGTCGAGTCGTTCAGGCCGGGTCGATGTCGAGCCGAGCGACCCCGGACTGATGTCAAGCCAAGCGGGCCTGAGTCGATGTCGAGCCGAGCTGGCCTGGGTCGATGTCTAGCCATTCGGGCTCGGGTCGATGTTGACTCGGGCGGACCCGGGCCGATTTTGAGTCGTTCAGGCCCGGGCCGATGTCGAGCCGAGCGGGCCCGGACTGATTTTGAGCCGAGCGGGCCTGGGTCGATGTCAAGCTAGCGGGATTGAGCCGATGTCGAGCCGAGCAGGCCCGGGTTGATGTCGAGTTGAGTGGGCTCGAGCCGATGTTGAGCAGAGCTGGCCCGGGCCGATGTCGAGTCGTTCGGGCATGGGTCGATGTCGAGTCGTTCGGGCCCGGACCGATGTCGAGTTGTCCGGGCCCAGGTCGATGTCAAGCCGTCTGAGTCTGGGTCGATGTAGAGCCGAGTTGGTCTACATCAAGGTTGAGTCGGCTTAGGCCCAGTTCGAGTCAAGTTAGTCTCTCTTGATATCAAAATGAATTTAATGTAATTGACAAAGTAAATTTCATATAATTAACAAAGTGGATTTAATCTAGATTCAATCCACTTTAAATGGATTTAAAAAAAATTCAAATATATTTGATATAGTTAAAGTGAATATAGATTTTAAATCCAATCCATTTATTTGGATTTGAATTTAGATTGAAGATCCAATCCATCCCCACCCTTATTTATAACAATCATGGCAATATGTGTCTCATTGATTTTTATTTTATTTTTAATTTTATTCTATATCTAGATCACACTAATATATAATTTGAAGGAAAATTCTCCATCTACTTCCATATTTTCTTCATTCATTTTCATATTAATTATAAAAAGTTAGTTTTAATCTTTTTAGAAAATGTAAATATTTCTAAATAAATTATAATCCTACCTTTTTAAATGATTTCACCTAGACCCTTGTATAATCATATCTTTCACTTTCATTTTTCTCCAACTGTAATATTTGAGAGAGTAGTTTTATCATTTGACATATTTTAATTTACTCTATAAAATAAATCTACAGTTGAGGATTTGGGTCTCATATAGTTATAAATTTTTTTTTGGACAAACATCATAGAAATTCTATCAAGAATATAATTATTGTTGTACTTGTAATAGTTCCATGAATTACATGATTATTGCAACCCAAAGGAAATTGTGAACCCCCTAAAACCAAAAGTTTCTTCTAAGATTTTTTTTTAGTTGATTATTCCATTTTGTACCTTTTTTTGAGTTTTGTGATTTTTGGATTGTATAATAAGTAAACAAAAACACAATCACTACTAGTAAACTACTTGTATTGAAACCCCTCAATAAAACTCTATTGTTGAAAGAAAATAATAACACACTCTCACTACCACTCATAGTTTGATTTTTCAGTCTAAGATATCTAAATTTTTTTGGTCTTATGTTGTTACTCGTGTTGATTATCTTATAAATAGACTGCCTACACCTATTTTGAATAATAAAACTTCTTTAAAATGCTATATGATCAGTCTTCCAATCTGAATGATTTTCATGTGTTTGGTTCTCTTTGTTTTCCTTTTACCATTGAGAACAATGGATCTAAACTTGATGCAAGAGTCCGGAAATGTGTTTTCGTTGGATATAAAGTTGGAACTAAAAGTTATATCATTTTTATATGTCAAACAAAGAAATATTTGTGTCAAGAAATATTATTTTTTTATGAAAATATTTTTTCATATAAGGCTTCTAACATTGTGCAAGATGAAATCATTTTCCCATTAAGAAGACTTCTTTCATCTTGATTCTTTTTGTCAAAATAATGATACTATCCTTCAACACAATAATAACAATGAAGGTGAGATAATAAATGAAAATTAATGTCTTCAAAGGTAAACTAGAACTCCTAGGACTCCCATTTTTTGAAAGGACTTTCATCATTAAGTTGCTACTACTACACAAACCGACACTGATTTTAATTATATCAATACAAATTTTCCCATATCGTTTGTTTATGTTATATAAAAGTTTGTCACCAAAGCATCTACATTACGCTCTCAACATTTCCTCTCATATTGAACCTTAATCCTACAATAAAGGTATTTGGTCACCTGAACGAACTCAAGCCATGTAAAATGAACTCGATGCTCTTCAAGATAACAACACTTGGTACCTCACTTACCTTTCCCCTTACAAGAAATGATAGGTGCCTTCTAACCAGTTGCATCTTTCTCTTGGAATTTTGGATGAAATTTGCAGAAGCTTTGTGGAAAAGATGGATCAAGGAAAGCTCCAATTAAGCTATGGTTTCCTTGTAGGTGCATGAAGAGTACGGAGAGTGATTGGTTCAACCATATCACTTGGAGAGGTGAAGAAGAAGACCAAAAATTTCTATCCTAGAGAGGTTTAAACAAGGGAATGCTTAGGCTAGAAATTTGGCAGCATAACACTCATAAAATTGATCTTGAAAAACATGAGTTAAGCACCCCAATTTATAGGTCTATGGGTCGATCATTGCTTACAAAAAATGATAGGGAAATTCAAATGCTATTATGTTTGAAATTAGGCGCCAATTAAAGTCACGTAGCAAGCATTATCAAGTGTGCTCCATGTGACCTAATTAGGTCTAAATGACCAGCCTAGGGTAAATGTGAGTTGTAATTAAGCCCTAATTATACCCTATGTAGGTTTTAGATGCCTAATCTTAATCCTAATTCACTTAAAGAAAACTTACAAGTAAATTTCCTACTCTACTTAAAGCAAGAAAATAAATTCTACTATGGAAAAAGTTACACTAGGTTATGACATTTTTTAACATATATAAAAGGGTGTCTTTGCCATCAATAGCAGAGTCTCAAGCTTCTTGTATCCTCTTGTCATAACTCTAGTGATGGGTCCTGAGTTGGGGCCTTAGCCATCAAGAAACCCATTGAGTGCAAATGGGTATATAAACCGATTGCTTCGACCTCAAGTTCGTTGAGATAACATCGCTAGGGTTAATCACTGCATCTGGGTTATTGTCCGCTTTGGAGCTCATAGATCTGTCAGTTTTGTCCTTAAAAGGCACCTCGGTAGGTTAAGGGAGGAAGGTATATTTAAACTGTCATTGACCTTGACTCCTAAGCGACGTGGGACTATATTGGGCGTACCGAAATAAGCCCCCCCAGTTGAGGTCTAAGGGAAACGGATTCCCCCTAGTTGAGGGGCTAAGAGAACGAGGGTTCGTCTTTGGAACCTCATTTAGTTCTCACAGATGGCATCAATGTTTCGACCTCAAGTCTGTTAAGATACTATCGGTAGGGTCAATCACTGCATTCAAGGTATTGTCTACTTTTGAACTCCGTCACGGTTTTATCTTAAAAAGACGTCTCGGTGGGTTAAGGGAGGAAAGTGTATTTAAACTGCCTTTCAACTTGACTCTTAAGCGACGTGAAACTATATTGGGCATACCAGAATAAGCCCCCCAATTGAGGTCTAAGAGGAATGGATTCCCCCTAGTTAAGGGGCTAAGAGAACGCGAGTTCATCTTTGGAACCTCATTCGTTCCCACAGACGGCACCAATGTTCCGACCTCAAGTTTGTTGAGATAGCTTTGCTAGGGTCAATCACCGCATTCGAGGAGTTGTCCACTTTGAAGCTCAAAGCTCCATCACGATTTTGTCCTTAAAAGGCGCCTCAATGGGTTAAGGGAGGAAGGTGTATTTAAATTGTCCTTGATCTCGACTCCTAAGCGATGTGAAACTGTATTAGACGTATCGAAACACCTTTCCCCTTATAAGAAACCCATTGGGTGCAAATGGGTATATAAGATCAAATATAGAGCTTATGGGAGAATTGAAAGGCATAAAGCTCTCCTTATTGCAAAATGTTGATTATCTTGATACTTTTTCTCTTGTTGACAAACTTAATAACGTACATCTTCTTCTTTCACTTGTTACTATTCAAAACTGGCACCTTCATCAACTTGATGTTCATAATGCATTTCTTCATGGAGACTTGAATGAGGAGGTCTATAAGATGTTACCTCATGGTTTCACAAATGCGAAACCAAATCAAGTGTGTAGATTCACCAAGTTCCTATATGGTTTGAAACAAGCTCGCAAACAATGGTTTTCTAAGTTTTCTACTTCTCTTCAATCTTTTGGATTAATTAAATCTCGATTTGACATTTTTTACCAAGAAAACTTTATCTAGTTTCATTGTTTTGCTTGTATATGTTAATGATATTGTCCTTGCATGTGATTCCTTAATTGATATTAAAAAAATTAAAAGAATACCTTGATAGCAATTTTCACATAAAAGATCTTGGACATTTGAAGTTTTTTCTTGGTCTCAAAATTGCTCGTTCACAGAGCAAAAATTCACGTTTGTTAGAGGAAATATACTTTGGACATCCTTGCTAACTTTGGGATGCTTGTTGCAAAACCCTACAGTAGTCGCATGGATAGGAATAAGAAACTCCTCTTTGATGCTTGATATGACCTAACTTTACAAGAATATGACCACAAGCCCAAAGGACCATCTTGGAGATCCCTTCCCCAAGTGACATAATTCACCTCCACTTTCGTCATATCCATAAGCTTCCTCTCATCTTAATCTTTCCTTTATTCTTCCTTCCCTTTTCACATATTTCATTCCATTATTTGGTTATGTTTCTTTAAATTTCACCCTTTGTTATCTTGTCTTTAATTCCTTCTCATCATCATTACAATACTTGTGTTTTTCCCTTTGATCTTTTGAAGAGAAATTTCACACTTACTTAACCATTTGATTAAGTACGTGTCCAATGGCAATCTTCATTGAGTTTCATCTATTATTTTCAATCACAATCTTAATTCAACTAAAAATCTTTAAAACATGTGCAAAGCTAAAATCAACTAACATAAATGATCCCCTCATGATGCTTAATCTTATCGAAGGCTTACTAGACATCTCTTATATCTCACCAACACGTACCCTAATATTTGTTTTGTTGTCCAATTCCTTAGTTAGTTTCTACATCCTACCATTCATCATCCTCATGTCTTCCAATGGATTCACAAATATATCAAATCCACTCCTACATAAGGTTTATTTTTTTCTTCTACCTCCATTATTCAACTTACAAGATTCAATGATTATGTCTGGACCGCTTGTGCTGAAACTTTTCGTTCTACTACTAGATATCATATCTTTCTTGGCTCATATCTTATATATTAGAAATTCAAGAAAAAAATATAGTGAATCTCAGTCTTCCTCCAAAGTAGAATATTGTGTTTTGGCCACCATTACATGTGAACTACAATGGTTGATGTCTTCATGATTGATGGGGGTGGATTTAAATCTTTTTCTCAACAAGTAGACCAAGTCAATTGTAGTGCAATTGAGGTTTTTCGTATCCATAGGGACTAAAGACTACCAATGTTGTAATAACTTTCAAAATGAAGTGAGATTACAACAAAAGTGGGTTGCTGATAAGTGTCGTAATTCAGTAATATTACATATATAAAGATAGACACTTATGGATTTTAATTGATAAAATACTTATAATTCAACCCCTAATTTAGGAATTTGAAACTTTTTATATATTTTTTATTATAAGATGAATGTGAACAATTTATTCTTAAATTTGTCTTAATTTCAGGATTCTAGGAGAATATAGAGATAAAAGTGTTAAAGAAGAATGAACAAGATGAAAAGGGAAATTTGGAACATTGGAAACTCTCCCAAAACCCGCTCAAGCAAGATCACTTTAGAGGAACTCTCCCAAAACTCACCCAAGGCTCGTCCAAGCGAGTTCAGTCCAGTGAAATTGGGTTTTTTCTCGTCAAACTCGCTTATGCAAGCAATAACTCGCTTGGACGCGAGACATAACCTTATACATCATTCGGAGAATAGAGAGAGATAGAAAACTCTAGAGGAGGCAGCCGTCAAGGAAAACATCTTGAATCTTCTTTTCTTACTTGTAATGGCCAACATGAGTGGCTAATTCTTCCCTTTGGGATTGGAGTAATATATTCAGACTCTTATGTATTGAGGTGATATTTATCTATAATATTTTGTTCTTGATTGATTATTGGTATTGTCATTTTATTCTCAAAGCTTGAACTATTCAAGATTTTGATCCTTAGATTTGAATGATATTTATATGTGCATCAATATCAATCAAGATGAAATATTATATGCTTTTAAAAATAAAAACAAGTGAGAATGATGAACCCCAATTTCAATTTTCCCAATTGACTCATGTAAATCATTTACTTTGCTTTGTGTAATTTCTTACAAATTCATCATACACACAATGTTTCAATTATTCTTTACATATTGTCTTATCTTTAGTGAATAATATACTTGAAAATTTATCTATTTCTTGTGGGTTCAACATCCGTCCTTAGTGACAATTTATTACTTTTAACACGATACAAGTTTTTGGCGCCGTTGTCGGGGAACAATTTTAATTTTAGAGTACAAATTCCTAAATATTGTGAATATTTTAATCGTTTATTTTTTAATTTTATTTTATTTTCATATTTTTTTTTAATTTATAATTTATAAATTCATTTTTTTTTTGTAGTTACTCTTTCTGTTTGTTCTTGGTCTTGTTGTATTTTTTAT
>Ga0123341_1005313_pt1 | contig 11472 bp, 6 predicted proteins | sample Turbeapinknodule_FD_89959 | JGI IMG/M metagenome (GOLD analysis project Ga0123341, IMG submission 89959) | Root nodule microbial communities of legume samples collected from Mexico - Turtle bean Mexico pink nodule | ecosystem: Host-associated > Plants > Roots > Nodule | place: Mexico: Nepantla... | reverse complement strand
TATTTTTTTAATTCGACACTTCACTAATAGTGTCTTACAAATGTCGGTATCCGATACGTGTGTCTAACACGGACACACCATTTAAGAGACATGTCTGAGTCTCATTAATAAATTATATAAATTGACAATAAAGATTTATGTGCATAAGTATGTCTTTATTATTTTATTTTTTTTGAGAAAAAGATGTTTCTCATGACTAGTTCAAAAGGATTTGCTAATCATAATAAAAGTTTATACAATAAATTTGAATTTTTAGAAAATTAATGTATTTTTTTTAAAATTGTCAGAGATTCAACAAATATTTTTTTAATTAGACACTTCACTAATAGTGTCTTACAAATGTCGGTATCCGATACGTGTGTCTAACACGGACACACCATTTAAGAGACATGTCTGAGTCTCATTGGTTGTGGATGATCTAAAATCAACAACTCAAAATGGTATTCTAACTTTGTGAACTCTTTTCAGTTATCATAATTAAATGTGCTTATCACATTTGGTTAGAGTTTATTAGATGTAAGGGTGGACAAAAAATCCAAATTACTAAATCCAATTTATAATTATCCAAATCCATATTGTTTTTAATCCATTTAAATGGATTTATCTCAAATCCAAATCCATATTTTTGGATTTTAAATCCAATCCATATAATTGGAGATGGATTAGATATACATTGGATACAATTTTGGAACATCCAAAATAAATTTTGGTTTGGATTTTGAATTGGCCCGGACACAGGTCGAGCTAAGTTTGCCCAAGCCAAGTTTCAGCCTAGTCAATCCTAAGGCCCAGGTCAAGCTGAATCGACCCGAATCCGAATTGAACCTCAGTCGAGCTAAGTCAACTCGCCGCATCAACTCTCGATCCGAACCCATGTCTAGCCGAGTGAGCTTGGACCCAGGTCGAGTTGAGTTAGCCCGAACCTAGGTAGAGACGAGTTGCCTCGTGCCCAGGTTGAGCCAAATTGAGTCGGCCTGAACCTAGGTCGAGTTGTCTCGAACCCAAGTCGAGCTAAGTTGGCATGGTCCACATTCACGTCCAGACAGAGGCGAGTCGGCTCAGGTTCAGGCACAACCGCGTTGGCAAAGGTCCAAGTCGAGCCGAGTCGGCCTAAGCCAAGATTGAGCCGATTCGGCCCAAGCCCGTGTTGAGTGGAGTCCATGTCAACCTCATTCGATATAGGCCATGTCGAGCGAAGTTGGTCGGGCCCGTGTCGAGCAAAGTCGGCCCCGGCCCGTGTCGAGACGAGATGGTCTGGGCTCATGTCGAGCCAAGTCGGCTCATGCCTGTCTTGACTGAAGTCGGCTCGGGCCCGTGTCGAGCGGAGTTAGTAAGGCCCGTGTCTAGCAGAGTTAATCAGGCTCATGTCTAGCAAAGTTGACCAGGGACTGTGTCGATCTGAGTCAGTCGGGACTCGTGTCGACTGAAGTCGCCCCAGATCCGTGTCGATCGAAGTCGACCTAGGACCGTATCCACCTAAATCAGCTTAAGCCCCTATTGAGTTGAGTCCATGTCAATTAAACTCATCACGGGCCCGTGTCAAGCGTAGTCGACCAGACCCATGTCTATCGAAGTCGGCCCAGATTTGTGTCGACCGAAGTCAGCCCGGGCCTGTGTCTACCAAAGTCGGCCTAGGCTCGTGTCAACTGAAATTAGCCTAGGCCCATGTCCACCGAGGTCGGTTCGGGCTGTGTTGAGCTAAGTCCATGTTGACCTGATTCATTTTGGGCACGTGTCGAGCGAAGTATGTTGAACCTTGTCGAGTCGAGTCAATCAGGCCCATGTCGAGCCCAGTCGACCCTAGCCCGTGTTGAATGGAGTTGACCTGGGTCAGTGTTAAGCAGAGTCGAACCAAGCCCATGTCGAGCTGAGTCGATCTAGGCCAGTGTCAACCGAATTTGCCGCAGGCTTGTTTTCATCGAAGTCGGCTCGGGCCCGTGTTAAGCTGAGTCCATGTCAACTTGATTCAGCCTAGGCCCGTGTCGAGCAGAGTCGGACAGGCCCGTGTCAAGCAGAGTCAAACAGACCCGTGTCGAGTGGAGTCGACACAGACCCGTGTCGACCAAAGTCAATTTGGGCCCATATCGACCAAAGTCAACGTAGTCCGTATCGACCAAAGTCGGACTGGGCTTGTGCCGACCAAAGTCGGCTTGGGACTGTGCTGACTGAAGTTGGCCTAGGCTTGTGTTGACCAAAGTCGGCTTGGGCCCGTGTTGACCGAAGTCGGTCAACCTGTTTTTAGCCTAGTCCATGTCGACCCAAGTCGGCATGTGCAAGTCGAGTCCGCCCAGGCCCGTGTCGACTATAGTCTATCGATCAAAGTCGTCTCAGGTCCTGTTGAGTTGAGTCCATGTCGACTCGATTCGGCTGGGCCTGTGTTGAGCGAAATCAACCCAAGCTAATTACAAGCCGAGCCCATGTTGAGTTGATTCGGTCTGGGCTCATGTGAAGCCGAGTGGGTCCAGACGAATGTTAAGTCGAGTCGACCCTGAGTCGAGTCGATCCGAGCCCAGATTTAGCTGAGTCAGTTCGGGTTCGAGTTTAGGTCAAGTCAGGTTAGGCTCAAGTCGAATCAAGTCAACCTGTGTCCAAATCGAAATGGATTTGATCTAATTGAAAAAAAATGGATTTATTCTAGATTTAATCTACTTTAAATGAATTTGAAAGAATTCAAATAAATTTGATCTAGTTAAAATGGATATGAATTAGATTCAATCCATTTATTTAGATTTGGATAAATTTAGATTGGATTTAGATTGAATTCTTCAAAATTCAATCCATGCTGATATCTTCAGTGCAATCATGATTGTGTTGTTTAGAATGTCAATAAACGACCAAAACTGGTTGCTGAGGCATGTGAATTCTTGAATCGTGAATAGTAACAACACGTGACCAGGTTCTGGGTCTCTGACTCGTGAACAATAACATGGTGTGACTCTATGCATCATAATTTGTAACATCTTGTAACTTGGTCTAGGATTCTTTACATGTGAACATGAACTAGCAGCAAGATTACTCACTGTTGTACTTGTATAGTAACACCATGTTTCTCAGTGCAAGATTCCTAATGCATGAATAGTATCATGGCATGACTCAGTGCATGATTCCTAGCATTTGAATAGTAACACTGTCTGAATCACTACAATTATTGTGTTCAAAGTTATTCAATTGAAAATCCCTCCTTAATCTATGAATTTTGATAATTGATCCATTGAATAATCATTCCAAAGTCTTGGAATTATATCTTTTTTGAAAACTATAAAGTTCAACCTTAAAAGTTGAAGATAGTATTTCCAAGGTATCTTGAAAATGTGATAAGCATTAATTATCTAAAATTTATTTATGAAGAAGTTTTTCTCTCATTCTCTATAAAGAAAACTTGTGAGGAAGAGAAATACAAGTACGGGAGAAACATAGAGAGAAATGAGATAATAGATATCCACCTTAGTTTGAAATTAGAAATCTTAAAAGCTAGAGAGACATTGTATTCTATTCTTGTTGGGTGAGATTGAGTGTTATCCACATCGAGTGGGAGAAAAAAAATATTGTAATCCGTAGAATGGAGATATCTTATGGATTAGGTCCAGTGAGTTTTTATTTATCAAGTTGATAAGGTTTTCTTACATTAAAAATTATTGGTATCATTATTTTTTTTTTCTATTTTCTATTATCTATTCATGCAAATATCCATTTTGTATCACCACAAAAAAGGAAAATCAACAAAGTTAAGCAGTTGGGATTCTTGAATGTTGTATAGGAACATTGCATTCCTCAGGGAAAATACATGGTGCGTTATAATAGACCTTTTTTTTTCTCTCTAAATGTTTCAACAATTAAGGATATTTAAAACATGTAGAAGTTAGGGCAATACCTAGGTCATGGTCCCAAAAAGCATTAATGAATTATTCTATTCAATTTAAATTAATTGATTACTATATCTATTTATAACTATAAAACGAAACCTGTATGAATTACTCATCCATATTAAATTTAATCTAGAATCGCGATTCAAACCTAGGAGAAGCATGATAGACCTAAATATCATTAAGAACCAAATCTCAGGGAATTTAGATATCCATAGAGTAAATAAGTGCATAAAATTAAAATGGATTGTTGAAATGTAAAGAGATCAGAGAAGTCTGAACCGAATGAAACTTAAATTAAATAACTTCAATTGAAAATGTACTACATACCGTCAAGACCCTCCTAGCTTACATGACTAATTACTCAGGCAAATATACATGACTAACTATCCAGGTAAATACACATTCACATCCTAAGGACAAGTTAAGAGCAAGAGATTAACTGAAAAGTCGTACTTTGGTGTCAGACTAATACAAAAATTAACTACATAAATTGTGCTAATCTAGATCCACTAACGGGAAAGCTCAACTTATCCTTATAAATAGATTGACCACAATATTTAATAGCATTTATCATTCTCAACAATTATATTATGAGTAGCTTGAACGTCAGATAATTTTGCAAGTACCTCCACCTCTGAGCGAAGAATGATAACTGAATGGGAATAATAGTCTATAAGACTAAAGACAATCTGTCATAAACAAAACAAGAAACTCCCTTACTTGGGTGACAAGTAAGGAAATGTTAGTTGTTTTCACCTATGCTAAGTGGTGTATTGATCCTAAGACTTGTCTGAAGTTTTGCGGTATGAAATGGATTGGGTAAGTGTCTGATATAAGGTAAGAGGTGGCAAGAAGAGGACGGAGAAGTAGGAACTGGACGGTCTTACAGTGGTCACAACTGTAGTGTTTTAGTTCAAGTTAAGTAAGTGAGTTTGTTTTTTTTTTTTTTTTGGTGATATGCAGTTTAGAGCTTTACTTTTCTTAAAGATGAGGGGGGTTATGTTTTGCTTTATTGAACACACCTGATGGTTTTCTACAATATAAGTGTTGAGACACGCTTTAAGTGTTCATTTTTATTAAATTTATTCTTTGTTGATAAAAAACAGAAACTATACAAGATTTGGAACCGTGCTTGAAACTGAATTTACACTCTGAAAGTTTGTAAATGTCCAAAGATAATAGATATATTAATGGTATTATAAAAAACTATTATAAAATCTCAAACATGAAAAGGGACAAAGAATCCTCTAAAGTGGTTGTACAATATTTACATTAGATGGAGTTAGTGAAAGATGTACAAGGCACACATACAAGGCGAATGGAAGAATACCTAATCAAATTTGAGCTTACTTTAAACAACTTTATTTTTCTAGAATTGTGAAAAGTGGCTTAATGCATTACCATTCGTTGAGAGAATTCGTCGTTAAGCCAAATATTTTCCTCTTGAGTAGATTCATTAGGCACATGTAAATTTCTCAAGCGACATTACAGTTACTTCTGTTATTTGGAATTCTTGACCATTTCTTGAGCAAATTGTTCTATCACCAAGTGGATTATTAGTTAAATTTGTTAATGCAATTTTTGGATTTTCGTTAAGTGGATTTTGGCTGACTAAGCGAAATAACTTTGCCTTGAAGGTTTCTTTCCCATAATTTTTTTCTTAATCTATATATAACTTCAAATATACATAAACTAAGCTCTTTAAGGACTGAGTCCTTTAACCTTATTTACCAAAACTATTCTAATAATGAGAACTCAACTGTCAAAAAACATGGTAAATAAACTAAAATATAAAGCTAAAAAGTATGTATAAAATGAGTTCATCAATGTGACTCAATGGAAGTATAAATTGAGTTCATCAATGTGACTCTAGAAGATTTCTAACTCTTGAACAATAACATTGCGTGAAATGGTGCAATTATTTACTCGAGTTAATAGATGTCATTGGCCTGTTATGCTCAAGATTTTAGGTAATAATGACACATTATGCTAACTAAGATAGGTAAAGGCATGGAGACATGTCACTCACGCGATTTGAATTATAAAACATGAGGATATGTGGAGATTATGACTAAAAAAATTCCATTAAACAACTGAAATGAAAGGTTATTTCTAAAAGAGGGGTCCTTTAATGGTTTGGAAATAGTTCACAAATTCTGTGCAACATATATATAAAAACAACCAAGAGATTGTATATATGTGTAGTTTGTCTCAACCAAATACACTGCAAGTTTCTACATTTTTAACAAACTAAAAAGAGGCAACCAAATACACTGCAAGTTTCGTTTTATTACCAGAATCTAATGAACCTTATAGGTCAACCTTCTGATTGAAGCCACTATTTTCATACTTATTCTGAGTTTATAGGAAATATATAAAGAACAAAAACCAGGATTCAGCCAACTTACTTGGGAAAACCCTGAAAATCCCTGAAAATGAAGGCTTTTAAAAACCCGTAACATGAAAGAATTACTCATCCAGAATCCAGATGAGAGATTGTGCGGCATTGCCACTCCATTGACAAGTCTCCAAAAATTGAAATGTGGCAACAACAATTTGACCGAAGAATGTAGCATGCAATAAGTGTGGACATCAAGACGGTTTGATCTTCCAGGTGGAGGTACCACAGACACACTAAGTTTGTGAGAATTCTAACAAAAATTAAGCAATCAATTTTGAATCACAGTTATAGTACTCAATAAGGGGCCATTATATTATAGATTCTAAGCCAGAGGCCACCAAAGTATTCCGCAAAGAAAGACTAGCACCAATGGCGGCTATACTATCTGTTAGTACCAACCATGTAGTTTTTAAGGAGCTCTGTCAAAGGGTTGTGTATCGTTGTAACAGACATCCCATACAGCTTCCAAGGAATCCTTGGCAGCAAAACCAGAGCAGTTGGGGTTTGCAGACAAAGATTCCAAAACTCTTCTTCTCACACATTCCTTCAAGTACCATTACATTGATTCAGTATTGAACAAATATAAGCCGGAAAAAAGAGAGTCTAAAATATCAAATCAAATATACTAAAGCAAAGAGAGAATGCATGACAGCAGCAACAAAATAACAACAGATGTAATTTGAAGGAAAACAGAAAATTGTATCTGACACAATTTAAATGGGTTTATAAACATAAACTCTTTTCAGTCCCCTTAGAAATCACGAAAAAGTCTTTTAATATGCTTATGAAAATAAGACAGACTAGTGTCCACCTCCCAACCAAAGAAAGAAGAGGGGTTATTTTTAAGTATCAGGGAGAAGCTGAAGCAATCATATCATATGGCAGTTGGCACGTAAGTTATGCTTCTACAAGTTTGTTTTTATTAAATTTAGTCCATGGTTTTAGTATTTCCTAATCCTTTTCTAATTAGAAATATTTAAGAAACCCCCTTCAACTATATGTCATTTTTCCTGGACAGGGCTCAAAGTCCAATCCCTCTAACAAGGCATCTTGGCCCAAATTAAGGACTATCCAGTGTGTTATTTGTAATAAAAAATGGCCAAGAACACAAATAAGATGGTTTCCCAAGACATGGTTGAGCATTGCCCTTAAGGACTCATCTGCACAGCCTTGACCTCCAGGATTACATGTTCCTCCCCCACTACTATGTACGTTGTGCAAGAGAAGGATAAACGTTATGTAAATGAAGGAGGTAATGTTCACATACATGAAACATTAACATGGAACACGTTACGCCCCAATGTTATCATGCAAACATCAAAGGGTAAGACGTGTCACATAGCCAAAAACTAAGGAAATCACATAAGGATTTATATTAATGAAAGTTAAAAAGAAAAAAAATAAATACAAAAAATGGCAAAAGGGACCTGAACCTCCCTCCTTATCACATGCACAAGGGGAAAATTGACAGGAGTTTGAACTGAAACTAGCACAAAAAAAACTCAAAGGAGGCCACAACTTTGTTCGTCAGGCCACAACCTTTGCACCCACTTTGAAGGTACATGAAGTGTCTTGGTATATAAACTCTTTTAAAAAAAGTAAATATTAGGTGTTGACTGAAGTTAATGGCATCATCTAGGAGCAATATTACTATAATACACTTAAGCAGAGGATATTGTTTATCGACCTAGAATAAAGGGATAGTGTCTTGTGTTAATAATTTTACCATTATTTACAGCTCAAAGGTCACTGGTTTTGAATAACACAAATACACAGCCGTTAATAAAAATGACGCAAATACACACCAGATATAGCATGCTTGCAATAGGGTCTTTTTGAACAAACTACACTTTAATGACTTATTTGACTTTCTCACAAATTAAAGATATGGACAAAGGAAAATCATGGTTCAGTTTGCACTGAGGAATGCCATAAAAAATGGTTACATTTCATTTTCTACGTATGTACTCTATACTATTTGAATTTAAACTAATGAATGGCCACACAGGAGGATGGGAATTAGAGATTTAGCAACATGTGTTGAATCCAACAAAATTGGAAATACCACCACATCATTATGTGGCAAGGAAAAGAGCAAAAGGCATAACTGTCTCTTCTCAAGTCTTTCTTCACCAATGCTTAATGTATATCATTAGACCATATAAGAATGGTTAAACTATAGTAAAGCACACTAACAAGAAACCGCCATCTCATAATCCTACAACTCTGAACCTTCAAACTGACCTTTGATCCAAATTGAAGTAAAGTTACCTAGGGATACTGCTAGAAACTATATGTCCTTCCTCAAGTTTAATGTTAAATCAGGCCTCCAGGTGATTAACTCCCTCTGCCTTAAATTTTTATATTTCCTTTGATCTAATTCAGCAGTCATGTTGTGAACAAAACTTATGAACCATGTTAGTGATGTATGGCTCCTAAGTACAAACTGCAGAGTATTTGGTAATGTGGATTTGGGATGACAACCATACAAAACAAAGTTTAATACAATCTAAAATCAAAGACAACTCTAGAGTTATATATTATCTGATGACAATGACATTTATTAACCATCACAAATCAATACTGTGGCTAAAAGAACGAGAATAGGGGAAAAGGATGGGTAGCTACTCTCTAATCTTTATTTGTATTCTATGTTCCACCAAACAGTAAGACATTTGCACTAATCTCTGGTAAACAAGCCAAATTCTAGTTACCATCCCTAGAAAATTATGCCAAGTATTAAAAATTCTGGCATGGATAACTTCAATTGGTCTATGATCTTTTGGCTTTTGATCTTGATCATATAACCTACTTAGCCCAGATCAAATCATATCTAACATACATACCAGTCAAGTGTCGTTTCTCAGAATTAAACAAGTTTTTCACCACTCTAGAAAACTTTCCAACAAAATTGGTATTTCAACAGGTATATATGATTAAAAGGATTGGCCCCGAGTAATTTAGATATAGACAAACATGAGGATTTGCTTTTCCTTATCTTATCTTTTAATAATGCACTAATTGCTTCCACGAGGCAACATTAGAGGCAGTAACAATAGACTCAACCTTCAATTAAAATTGCTACTTTTTCAAATAAAATGGTTATAACTAAATTCCTCATTTTAATAATTTTGTTATCCCAATGGTCCTTTTCTTTGATGATTAGTTCAAAATATGCAAGCGCAATAGCTAGTTTTTTTTTATATTGTACTCTTTCTAATCCTTCATTTGTGCAAGCACAAATGTAGCAAAAAGTTGTGGGATGCTTAATACTCCCAATCTGTGTATCGAATAGCAATTTTAAAACTTTTCAGATGAGAATAAATCTTCTGCGGAAGGACAAATTTAGTCAAACTTCGTACTTTCTCTTTCTCCAACTTATAACTAGATACTAAGTTTAATCTAGGAAAAGATCCAACTAAAATAAATAGCTTGCACTAATGAAGGAGGGAAATAAAAAGTTTACTTGTTCATGCCCTCGTAGTTTTATAAAACCTCGTAGTAGTTCCCGCTTATAATGACAATCGCCACTTAGATGATTAGTTCGTATCTGTTTCACAATATCATAAAGAAATATTAATTACGAGGTAAAAGGCTTTGAAAAACCAACATAATCCCAATAGGAACACCCTGTAAGATACGAACCTCAGTACAAGCATGGTGAGCACAATCCGTCCAATCCAAGTTGGCCCCACGACAATCATCAAACGCATGAATTAACTCACGAATTACCACCTGGTTAACGCTGTCTTGGATTTTTAAATTATTACTGCATACTTTTACCTGGGAGAAATGCACACCAACATAGGAGGAAATGAATACTAGTTAATTGCAATCTTATTATTAAGAAGTGAACTTTAAATCTAATTCAATCCTTATAAAACCGGTTTATAAAATGAAGTTTCCACCCAGTTATATACATTAAACTATCCTAATCTCTAGTCTAGATCTCCAACACTTAACATCAAGCCAAAGTAAAAGCATTGATCAGAATACTAATTCAACCAACAAAACAACGAAGCCGCAATAGGATAAGAGCTTATATTCTTCATCAAACAAAGCACAACCAGCTTCTTAATTGTACATGTAGAACCATAATTCGAACTTTACAGCAGCATAACAATAGCTAAACAAAATTAACACACAAAATTTCCATTCAAACCACAATTACAGTTAACTTGAATGAAAGGAACAAACAAGAGAAGTAAATGAACAAGGAAACAAGTACCCCTTCACCTCGAACATAATAACCAGCCACTTTCTGGTTGCAAGTAATAGCTTTGAAAAAATTGTCTCCTACTGCACACCCAGCTTTTTCCAAACGTTCCCTCAAAAACTTCACCATTGGAGCTGTCAAAGAAAGTCGCCATAAACCCTAAACCAATTAACATAAAAACACAGAGATACGATAAAACCCTAAATCCTAAAACTCTATAAAAATATGTAAGATCGTCGATGGGAGAAAGGTAAAGAAGAAAATGTAGAAGGAAATTTGACTTACTTCGGAAACTCTTTTGAATCATGATTTGGCATTCTTCCTCAGACATAGATTTCTTCTCCATTGCTTAATCTTTCAGTTGCAACAACCTGAAGTAGCATAAACTTGGTGTTGGTGATGACAGAGGAAGCAAGGGGTAAAACATTTACATTTAAAAAACAAATACATAATAAATAAATTCAATGGCAGAAAATCAAAATAATTGGGGGGAGACAAATTTAAAAAAAAAAAACACATATCTGTTCATATATTATTTTTTAATATTATATAATCATATCGATTTTCACAAACACTTTTTTAATTTTAGAAAAAAGTTCTTAAAACAATTCATTATATGATTATTTTATATTAAGTTTTCTCTTTATCATATATAAAGTTAAACTAAAATAAAATAAAGGTTTAAATATGTTTTACATTTGTACTAATTTAATTTTTTATTCATGCAATCCTTTTTTGTTTTTTAATCTTCAAAATGTTTCTTGTTTATTTTTTTTAATTACTCTTAAAAAAATCTAACCAGAAATAATGATAAAGAATAAGAAAACAATTAAAAAATGCATTTTTTTTTAAATCAATATAATCACAGACAACATAAACATATTTGAAAATACAAATTTACAGCGCCTAAAACATATATTAATATAGTAATATATAAAAGTAAAAACATACAATGTAGTATATAAATATCCAAATAAAATAAATTAGTG
>Ga0123341_1005311_pt1 | contig 11473 bp, 8 predicted proteins | sample Turbeapinknodule_FD_89959 | JGI IMG/M metagenome (GOLD analysis project Ga0123341, IMG submission 89959) | Root nodule microbial communities of legume samples collected from Mexico - Turtle bean Mexico pink nodule | ecosystem: Host-associated > Plants > Roots > Nodule | place: Mexico: Nepantla... | reverse complement strand
GTTAAAAATTGTAATTTCAAATCTTTTATTAGATTTTCTAAAATATTTTTTTAAAATAAATTATATGTTTGAATATTAAATATTTAAAATATATATTTAATTAAGAGAATAATAAAGTAAATTAAATAATAGTTAGAGTATTATCATGTTATTGTTATCAGTATTATTAATAATTTTGTTTAATTGAATTATGAATCTTATAGAAAGTTAAATTAGATTGGATTGAGTTGAAAATTATAAAATAAATGGAACTTGATATATTGAAGTTGGATTGAGTTATAAGATCTAATAAATACATAAATGAATTTTGAAGATTCTTGTTTATGCTCTTTCCTTCCATGTGTCTCTCTAGGTAAGAGTCTTTATGCCTTCTGTGATTTGAGAAAGAGAATGAAGAGAGAAAAATGGGGCAAGTACTCGAAAAAAAATATGAAGCTAAAAAGAAATATAAGGATAATTCAGCTAATATGTAAAAAATCATTTATCTTTCTCCCTCCACATGAAACAATGGAATATAAATAGTTGTCTCTTTAAGGTATTAAAGCATTATGTATTCTTATACTCTAAACAAAATACATAAACAGTCCAGATAACGATTTAATATATCGTTATTTTAGAAATAGAACCAAAAATATCCAATTTATAGCACCTTACTATATGACTTGGTGTATGTTTGCTTAAGGAATGAGAATAATTAACTCAACATTTTTCTCTCAAGCTTCTTGGTTTAGCTTGAGTTTTCATTTTTTTTTTTGTAGTTTGGCTTTTAAGAATTTCGTACACATAACACGAGACATGATACCAAAAACATGCACTTAGAACTTGTTATTTCAAAAATGACTTTTGAGTCTTTGGAAATTTTCCAATCCTCCTTCAACCTGTGAAGAATTGTTCATCCATCTTATGTTTCTCTTGCACTTTTTCTTCGGTGATACTTGTCTTGTGTTTTATATGTTTTATGTGTTTTCCGGCAATAAAAACTACTGGTATGATTAACAGTAACAAAACTTATAAACAATAACTATAGCAGTTTTTTGAGGAATGAATTGGTCATGTGTTGGCTACAATGCTAATAATAGTATGATAAAGAATATATCGTTTTGCTAAGAAATGTGATCAAATTGAAGTAATGAGAACTATAAAATATTTCTTTGATGTAATTAATATTGTAGTTTACAATGACCCAGGTAGTTAAAATTAGTGAAAAAAGATATCTTAATATAACATGTCAAGAAGAGAACATAATTATCAAAATGAAATCAATTATGCATTTAGACATAACGTATCATTAAATATAATAAATGCAATAATGATAAAAAAAAAATAAAGTTTATTATAAAATGTAGAAAAAATTAATTGAGAAAAAAAAAGACTCATTTGTCAAATAAACCATTTTTAGACCTATTATTTGTGAAAAATGCACACTATAAAAGATTCAAGGGTATGCAAGGATGTGAAACTTTTTGTAGTTGAAGTTAAAAAAAAAAACTTACGGAGATGTACGTGGAGTGTCCCAGAGATAAAGACATTATTCAAAACTTTTTGACAAAGGTAACTTTAAAAAAAATCATGAAAAAAGACATATTTATACTAGTATATAAGAAAGGGAAGATAAACATAATCGTACTAGTTTACTCTTAATATTGGATTACTTTTAATTCTCTTTTACAACCCTTAAAGAGATCTAATGATTACAATGAATTATAAACGACTTTTTACATTGTCACTCTCTGCTTTCTTTTTTAAATAATATTTTTCATTGAGATACTCCTAACTTTCATAAAGTGATATTCTTTTTTAAATAGTATCTTTTCACTAAGATACTCCTAATTTTCATAAAGTGATAGAGTTTATGAAGTGATAGAGTTTAATAAGAATATATTCAATATTTAGAGAGTGAATTTACAATTAAGATAAAGTTTTAAATTATCAAAGTTTGGTACATAGAAGATCAAAAAAATTGGATGTACTAACACTTTGTTACATAAAGATTTTATACATGAACAAGTCATCCAATAGTTTGGCAGAGACTCAAAAAGTAAGAATATTCACTTTGTAGTTGTTGACAAAGAGAGTTCAAGGAGGATTTGAACCAGTTAGAAGCAAGCACACCAAGAGTTTACATAAAATTTTCAAGAATTGAGTTAAAAAATGTGTTAGTTTCTCTTTTTTATTTTCTTTTTGCTGAAAATATAAAAAACATTTGTGAAAATCTTTCATTACTCTTATTGGACTTCAAAATCTTTTGTGAAAATATTTTGATTTCTTAGGTCAACAATGAGTGATTGCATCAAATCCATATGCCAAGAAATTCTGAAGACAATAGGGGAAGGGAACTTAAAATATTAGGAGGGAATTTTCTAACCTTAAAATTATGTTTGTCCAATTTTTGAAAAGTCAAGACAAAACTAGTCGTGAATAATAATAGTATGTGGATTGAGAAAGAAACTTTGGATTCCACCACCTTTTTATTTTTCCATTAATAACCTCAACTCCACTTCCTCCTCCAACACTACCACCAACCTCTCCTCTCCCTTCCACCACCCCAATTAGAAGCACATTCACTTTATACACATACATCTCATTTATCTAACATAATAGTTTTTAGGAGTCTTATTTTAAAATAAATTAGTAGTATTTTTTTCAAATCCCATTTTATTATCAAAGATGTTATCACCGGCATTAACATATACCTGAAATCAATTTTTTTTTTAATTATTTTACTTCACTTTCTTTCATGAGTGTGTTTTTAATTACGAGATGTTTCTACTTCATGTTATTAGGTTCAATTGATACACGACTTTGGAATTTGAAACTCATCGAGATTATTAGGTTCAATTAATATACGGCTTTGGAATTTCAAACTCATCGAAAGGTTAATTAAAGAAAGAAAAAATATTTAAATTGTTTTTGACTTCACTTCTAAATATTTTGAGACTATTAAATATTTAAAAAATCACTAACAATTATTAACGGAATAATCACTCGTCTTTATTTCTAAAAGAATTTATAGCCAAATCAAATTCAAACTTTAATTCTGACCCATTTAAACAATCCCGTCAAACTTAATTAAAAATATTATTTTTCATAAGCTAGCCTTAAATTTGTTTGACTAGTTTATATTTCTACCTGAAATCGGCCTTGATATATTGACGAAATCGTGCTATTTTGACAATGGAAATGAAATTGAGTTACCTTACTCACGTTAAAGAAAATAATTAATATAATATACGAAATTAATGGATACCCATTTTATGTGTCATTACAACAAATATTGGATATAGTAATATGAAGATTCAATCTATTTTAGTTTAGATCAAATAGACCGTGTTCAATTTTCTTTATAATTAACTAAATCCAATCTAACTCATTTTTATATAAATGGGGTATGGATGAGAAATTAATCTATATTAATGAGATTTGATGGAAAATTCTTACAAGAATGAGTATAGGTAAAATTTGATTTTTTAAATTAAATAAAGATAAGTCAGTATGTACATATTTGTTTTATTCTCATACTATACTCGTTTCAATACTCATCATTGTCTTAACTTACTAAAACAGTAATAATTTATTAGGTAACTTAAAAAACTTATATTAAGTGTACTTTTATAGACTAAAAGGGGCTTGGATAGTACCTAGAACTGGAACTGATAATAACAATTGTCTTTAATGTCTCGATCGCTCCTTCTTTGTTTTTCTTGTATTCGCTCTCTCGTGCTCGGTCCTTCCTCTTTCACTCTTCTTGCGCTTCTTAGAACTTCAACTATTTAGCTCTTCAACTACTTGATGCTCGATAGGGAGTAAACCTGCAGAAGGTTGTCCGACGATAAAGTAAGTACTATGTATTAAGAGTGTATGATGTAAATGATAAAAGTGTATCTCTCTTACATAGAAGACTTATTTATAGTGTTTGGTAGTGAACTATTTCATTCATGGGTCGTATTTGATGTGTATCTTCAATAAAATAGTATTAGCTGATTTATCTTATAGTTCCCAGATTTAGCAGGGGTGCAACTCAGATTTATAAGGACATTACCCTGATTTGTAAGATGTTACGATACTTATAATTTATCTTTGATTTTCTCTTTAATATAGTTAATTATCTGGTCGGTCGATCAATGATGGAGTGACGTGGCTCATTCGATCCGATCGGTACATTAACTATTCTTTTGTTCTTAGCTCCCTAACTTATTTCTAGGTCTTACATTTGATATTTTTACTCTTTCTATAATTATTTTATCTTTATTGAATTGTTTTTTGATACTCTCATTTGATATTTATACAATTATAATTTGTTTCTTAATATTTAATATTGGGAAAAACAAAATGCGTATCCTTTTAACATTGAATATTTTATAATATCATGTTTACCTTGCGGTGATTTTTATTTTGAACAAAGTTTGTTTGATACTTTAATAGTACAAAACAACCACTCTACAATCGTTTTTTGGAATAAAGTATTACATTATAATAAAATAATAATTTTTTTGGTGTCAAATGAATACAAGTGGTGTCAATGTATCATTACTCTATAAAAAACTTATTTAATTAATATTTGAAACATTAAGAAACAAATACAAACATGGGTATGTGGATACATGATTTCCAATGGGGATGAGGAAGTGATAAACAATTCATACTCATTAGACATAAAGATGTAAATAAGGATGCACTTTTACTTTTAAAATATAGATGAGATAGTCAAATTCGTATCCGCCATCTTATATAAGAGTTGAGTTATGAGTTTACTATTGATGATTCTCTATTTTCAACCAATGTCCACTCTTATACTTATGTTATATATAAATGATACTATGTTTTCCTCTTATACTTATGTTATATATAAATGATATTATGTTTTCCTTTTTATGTAGGATTAATTTAAACAATTGTTTTATAACTTAACTTATTGTCTTAACTAAAGTTTTAAATTAATTTTTATAAAATTGTGTATAATTATATTGATACTTAAAAATTATAACTTTAAATTAAAGAATGTTTTTTTTTAAATTTTGTTCTAATTAATTCAATTTAATCTAAACTAATATTTTTTTAAATAGGTTAGATAATAAATTTATTCAAATACTACCATACTCAACCTGGGAACATCATCATCACCTTGATATTCCTCTCCAATTGGCTTAAAAATGGGTTTATATGCTTGTAAGGTATATATCGACTAAAAGATTTAAAATATTTTTTTATTTGAACTTACATTAAAATGTATTAGAATATATATATATATATAACTATTGAAAATGATATCAATTTATATAGAATGTAATTTTGATCAATTATTATATAAAGATATTGATTGATAAAAAAAAATGTGTTAGAATAATTTGATTATTTCTCAATATCAATATACATTTTTAATGAAAAAATGTATTTTCTATTCTTAATCAGTTCTCTAAATTGTCTTCAAAAGAATTTGGATGCCACATTTCGCAGTGACATTTTAACTAAAAATAGTACATCACACTGACACGTGAAAAATTCATCATGACTTTGGTAGTCAAAGGTTGTTATTTTATTACTTATTACTTTGTTATTATTACCAATTTCCAACCAAGAAGGGATAAGTGACGTGCACGTCTTCTATTGGCTACATACCAGAATCGTGGAAATCTTCTTTTTCTTTCTCAATCTCTCACTCTCTGTTTTCTTCCTTTCTCCTCTCTCTAGGGTTGCCTTCTTCCTCTCTCATTTCCCCCTCGTTTTTCCTCGCTGGTGGGAACCCTTTTTTCCGGCAGTATTTCCGGCCATCAAACCCTGCGCCGCCTCCAATTCAACTTCATCATTCCAACTCAATCAATCTGTTTCAATTCGGAGCTGTAGCTTGCTTGTACGACTCTCTTAGACTTCAATTTTATACTCTTTGTTTTCTGACCGATTTTATGTGTTTAACTTTTTTTTTTGTCGCAGCGATATTGGAACAGAGGAAAGATGGCAAGTCAAACCGGTGCCTCACGAAGGAGTATTTCTTCGACGAGGAAAGCCTCCGAATCAGGAGTGTCTCACGTTACTTCTCGAAAATCAATGACCTCTTTCCCACCTGTGTATGCTGTTTTTATTCACTATCTTTCTTGTTAATTACGCCGCTCAAATAATATATGTTTTTGCTACCATGCCCAAATTAATCGCATCGTTAATTTGAATCTTAATCTTCCTTAAATTATTATTTTTTTGACTTTTTTTTTATAAGAAAATCCTTTTATCTTGCGTGCGCTTGTTGATTTCATCTGCTCTGTGTTTATTGTTTAAAGTGCTAACCTTGTAATAATTTGAAATATTATGGATTTTATAGCTGTAGCTATTTTTGTGGTCTGCCGATGATTATCGCTTTCTGAGCAGCTATTTGGGTTGTGTTGCCATAATTGTAAAACTCGGTATTTTCAAAGTGTCTACGTCAAACAAACGAGGCTTTGCAAAATCTTGCCTGATTGGCCGAGTGGTTGGTTTACAATAATGAGAATAAAGGACTTTGACTTTGATAATATACTGGTTTGGGGTCGGTTGCTATGATTGTACCACCAACTTTACTTGATTGAAGAACGCTTTTTATGTATCATCTTGTTAAAGTCTAAGCAGGCGTAAAATAAGTACAAACAAATTGAATTCTGGAATAATTTATTTTTTCAAGTAGATTTATGCCTTGACATTTATGTCCATACAAGAATTTCTCATCTTCCCCCTTATAGATTTGAGTCTGTTGCATAGGTTGATGATCATGACATGGCTATATAGATAACAATCTGCTTTCTTTAATTTCATATTTCATAAGGGATCAGTTGATGCCTACAAGGTTGACTTGAGAAAATTGAATTCGTTTCAGGAGTTGTTAAATGCACTCAAATAGAGTTATTTTTAAGCAATAGGTCCTTCATAAATATCTAAGAAAGAACAGAAGATTTTTCGTTGAAAGTCCTATCAATTTAAATAATGGGATGTTCCCTCGTTTGTACATGAAATTGGATCAGGGCATTAGCAGGAGAGCGGACAGTGAAATCATTGCGACTTACAAAGGCCCTGACAGTACCTGAAACAACAACCATCTATGAAGCATGTCGTCGAATGGCCGCCCGTAGAGTGGATGCTTTATTACTAACTGATTCTAATGCTTTACTCTGTGGAATCCTCACGGACAAGGTTTGGTTCATACATGTTTTACTCAAATTTTAATAAGAAAAAATTAAAGTTGAGTCCATGCCTGGACTTCTGCAGTTTTAACTTACATAGCTTCATGTTCTATTTTGTGGTTAAATAAAGGATATAGCAACAAGAGTTATTGCCAAAGAGATTAACATTGAAAACACTCCAGTTTCCAAAGTCATGACTAGGAATCCAGTATTTGTCCTTTCTGAAACTCTTGCTGCGGAAGCCCTTCAAAAGATGGTGCACGGTAGTATAGATGGAGAAACACTAAACTTTTCCAGTTAGTTATTGTTCTATATCTTGCCTTTTGAATACATGGCTGATATTTGTTGACAGGGAGATTCAGACATTTACCTGTGGTGGAGAATGGAGAAGTTTTGGCTTTACTAGACATAGCAAAGTGTTTGCATGATGCCATTGCCCGTATGGAAAGGGCAGCTGAGAAAGGAAAAGCAATTGCAGCAGCCGTTGAAGGCGTTGAAAAACATTGGGGAACATCAGGTTCTGCTTTGTCAACCATTTTTTTTCATGTTTTCTTCTTTGATTTCTGTCGTAGTTTACTTGGAAAACAGTTAGAGATTAGTTATGTTCACAGTTTTTAATATTAAGTTGTATATTATTCTAATTTGGCCTTTGCACAGAGTCCAATACATCATTCATTGAAACTCTTCGGGAGCAAATATTCAAGCCATCATTATCTACAATCATTTCTGAGAATTCAAAGTAGGTAATACCTTCTTTTGTTGGAGTTGAAAAAATTATATAAATTTTAAACTGTCTGCATGTTTTGTTACATCCAAGTTACTTTAACAGATAATGGTTCTTTTTAGGCTTGTAACAGTATCTCCAACAGACTCGGTTCTGACAACAACAAAGAAGATGGTTGAATTTCATGAGAGTTGTGCTGTTGTGACAGTTAATGACAAACCTCGTGGCATCTTTACGTAAGTTTGTGGTCTCTGACATGACCAGAAGTCCTCTTTTCCTGAAATTTTTTTGCCTTTCTCCCAACTTTCATTATGTACGCATAGAATATTTTGATGGCTGCTTAAAAATTTCAGTTCGAAAGATATCTTGTTGCGGGTAATTGCACAAAATCTTTCTCCTGAATCAACTCCCATTGAGAAGGTACTTTTTATTTTTACATTCATTAGAATGAGCAGTTTACTTTACTTTTCCTTTTCCATTCTTTGATTCTGCAGCATCTATATCTAGTAATGTTTAAGATCCTATGTTTTCAATCGTGTTAGATAAAAAGTTGGTCATTTTGAGTGTTCATCGTTTTCTTGTTGCTCTTATTGATAAATATGCAGGTCATGACTCCAAATCCAGAGTGTGTAGTAATTGATACGCCCATTGTTGATGCACTTCACACTATGCATGACGGAAAATTTTTGCATCTTCCTGTGATTGATAGAGGTAATGTTAATTGCATTACATATGGGACAGGGAATATTTAACGGGTATATGCTTCAACCTTTTTTCTAACTTGTTTAGGTGGTTGAAAACAGATGGCAATGTAGTTGCTGTGGTCGATGTGATCCATGTTACTCATGCTGCTGTGGCGACAGTAAGTCAGGTGTATTATCTATCTATCTTGGACTTTGGAATCCACTACTATACTATTGTTGACTAGAATATTAAATCCATGTTGCATGAAAATGGGATAAATGGCTTTATTCGTGACATAGCGTTTAGAATGATTCTTGAATAAAATATTGTGACATGTTCTTGATTTGGTTTTTGTTGATATTATTAAACGTAGGCTCATCTACTGTTCATGAATTGGTAATACCTCAACAGAAATTATGAGTTCTTGATTGTCCACTCTTTTTTTCTTAAACTGTTAAAATTCTAGTTTTGATTTTGGTTTTCACCCCCAATTTTTTAGCTGCTTGGAAATTTAAAAATCTGAAAGCTTTTCAGCAGCTACAAATGATTAAATCTAAGGCAACTAATTTACATCTTTATTTTTTCATTTACACAATTTTCATAAGAGTATATATAGGATTTGTAGATAAGAAAAAGGGAGATGAAATTTGATTGACCAAAACATCTGCAATACCTAATGGAATACGACTAAAAAATTTAAAAAACATTGGTGATGGGTACAAATAGGTTTCTAAGTAATGATGATATCATTTTCCTCCACTAACAGGTTGGGAATAATGAAGCTGCAACCACCTTGATGCAAAGATTTTGGGATTCAGCCATGGCCTTAACTCCAAATGATGATGATGACGATACACGAAGGTTATTTGCATCTAAGTTATTTCGAAAAATATTTTCGTATTTTTCTATTTACTTACACACTTATGATAATGCACCAGTGACAGTTCCTTGAAATTGGCTTCTGATGGAGGAGACACGGGGAGGTCCATTCCTTATCTTTCATCAAGCATGGCTAATACATTTTCCTTCAAAATACAAGATAAAAAGGGCAGAATGCACAGATTCACATGTGGTATGCAAACTATCACATGTTACCATCAACATTTTTTCTGCAATTTCTTTCTATCTCTGACAGCATATAACTGATGATTTCAATATATGCTCGTATATAATCCTTCTATAAGTTTCACTTGAATGTGATTGGATTGCATGTACATATTGGCAGTTAGCTCTGTAGTAATAACTGAGGCAAACTTGTCTGCTTGACTTTTGTTTTCAGGGAATGCCTACATTCTCTGATAACTTGCATGCAATAGCTTATTTCAAGACAATTATGTTTTGTATTATCAGTTGAGTTGTTTGTATGGTTGCTTGCATGTTCAGATACCCGGAGCATAAAGGAGGTTATAACTTCAATCCTTCAGAGACTTGGTGATGATATTGATCCTAAGAATATACCTCAAATTTTGGTACTTTTCAAGACTATTTTATATTCTTCTTGAGATTGTATATTTACCCTCTACTAAGGTAAGCTGGTTGTATTTTCCTTTTTAGTATGAAGATGAAGATCACGATAAAGTTGTATTGGCTTCAGACAGTGATCTTGCAGTTGCTGTGGATCACGCAAAGACAGCTGGTTTGAAGGTATGCTAGGTTTGTCTGCGGGTCTGAAGTCCTGAAGGAAGTTTTGTCTCCTTTTTTAATATTGAAAAGGGAATATTAGATTTGTAGATCTGAGAAAATCTTTTAGAGAAAGATGACGGATATCTAATTGAGGTTAAGTTATAAATTTAGTTCCATGTTCAATATTGCTTTTTTGTTTTAATCCCTACTTTAAAGAGACTACATTGTAGTAACCATATGAAAATTGTTTACAATTTAGTCCCTCTTGTTTATTAGAATTACAAGTATTGGGAAATTTTTATATAAGGACCAAAAGTACAAAATATATATGTTGGGACTAAAATGTAGAATTCCGGTGATGTAGATTTTGGACCTGTCATTTATGGTAAAGATGTTTATAAAGTATAAGTCTGTCTTGAAAAGAGTTTGATTTCAGATGGTTGAATGTTGTAGGGGTTGAAATTGCATTTAGACTACGCAGGACCACCGGGTAATGTGAAAACTTCTCGTTCAGGAAGTTATGCTTACTCAGATGCATGGGCCTCTGCATATAGTGCTGCTGCAGCTGGAGCTGCACTTGTTGCTGGCTTAGGCATATTAACGTACTTGAAGCGAGTTTGATTGAATGAAGAAACCAGTTTGTGAGCGAAGAGGCCAAGCTGAACTTGAATTTTGGAGGGCAAGCTGTCCTCTAGCCATCTTTATTAATGTTCTGAAATTTTGTTCAATTTCGCTATATATATACGAGGAAAAGGTTAAAGCATTTTTTTCTCATGCTGGTGTTATTGTGCTTTCTGAAAATTGATTGAGATGGTCATCCCTTGCTGCTTGTATACTTGTAATTTTAGGAATTGCAGCCTCATCAACCATGGAGACTGTGTACAATAACAAACAGCCTTGTCCATTTTTTCTGACATTATGAGTTCATAATATCAATCGATCAGAATTGATTTTATTGGGAATAATGATATTTTTTTGTGATGAGTGTTTGTTGTATGTCAATAAATTTGTGCAATGCTTATGCTGTGTGTCTTGTTAACAATAATTAAGAATAAATATGCATAATTACATGGTGAGTAAAACATAAGAATAAAAATTGTAGTATGCTTAGAATTTTTTAGGAATAAGTATAGTACCTATGTATCGTTTTTATTAATATATACATTTTGGTTTAATCTCTCTATATTTTTTTTAATAATATTTTTTTATATGATGTGAGATGATTGTTGTTACTTAGTCTAAGTCATATGTCAAGTTGCATAATAATTCTAATATAAAAGCTTTTATAAAAAAAAATTAT
>Ga0123341_1005310_pt1 | contig 11474 bp, 13 predicted proteins | sample Turbeapinknodule_FD_89959 | JGI IMG/M metagenome (GOLD analysis project Ga0123341, IMG submission 89959) | Root nodule microbial communities of legume samples collected from Mexico - Turtle bean Mexico pink nodule | ecosystem: Host-associated > Plants > Roots > Nodule | place: Mexico: Nepantla... | reverse complement strand
CTTTGGCATCTCCTTGGCGGTGTATTCGATGATATCGGCAACGATCCGCATCGAGGGTTCCGGCGGATAGATATAGGTGTTGCGGACCATGAACTCCTTGAGAATGTCGTTCTGGATGGTCCCCGAAAGCTCGGCGCGAGGCACGCCCTGTTCCTCACCGGCGACGATGAAGTTCGCGAGAATGGGGATGACGGCACCATTCATGGTCATGGAGACGGAGACTTTCTCCAACGGGATGCCGTCGAACAGGATCTTCATGTCCTCGACGCTGTCGATCGCAACGCCTGCCTTGCCGACATCGCCGACGACGCGCGGATGATCGCTGTCATAGCCGCGGTGGGTTGCAAGGTCGAAGGCAACGGAAACACCCTGTTGTCCGGAGCTAAGCGCCTTGCGGTAGAAGGCGTTGGAGGCTTCCGCGGTGGAAAAACCGGCATATTGGCGGATTGTCCAGGGGCGACCGGCATACATCGTGGCACGCGGCCCGCGGGTGAAGGGTGCAAAGCCTGGAAGCGATCCCAGGTGCTCGGTGCCTTCGATATCCGCCTCGGTATAAAGCGGCTTGACGTCGATCCCTTCGGGCGTGTTCCAGATGAGCGTTTCGGGCGAGACCTTCAGCTCTCGTTCGGCTAGAGCCTTCCAATCGCCAAGCGTCTTCTTCGTCATGTCATCCTCCGGCATTCTTCTTGGCCGCAGGCTAGCACTTTAACAGCCCGCGGCGCGATAGAGCCTTAGGATATTTTATGAAGGGTTTCCGTGTTCATCGGCCCGGGCGCGCCCGGATCAACGTCGCTAGAATCGGCGAGACAGCCCACGTGTCGCTTGATGGCGGTGAGATGATTGGTCGCGCCTATGGGGCGCACCTTGACACGGATAGGAGAAGAAGATTATTGGGTAACCGATAACCCACGGGAGGGGCCAAGAGTTGACGGCATCGCTGTCCGATATCGCGGAAAGGGCGGGAGTCTCTGTAAAGACGGTCTCAGGCGCACTCCACGGCGGCTCGGCTCGCATGTCAGTCGAGACCCGCGCAAGGATCAAGGTGATTGCTGACGAGCTTGGCTATGTCACCAATCTTGCCGCACGCGGTGTTCGACAAGGATGGCTGCCGCTCATTGGCGTCATCGCTGACGAGCTCATCACGTCTCCTTTCGCAACGGAAATCATTCGCGGCCTCGACGGTGCGGCCCGGAGTGCGCAAATGGCCGTATTTGCCATGAACCTCAGCGGAAATCGCGACGTTGCGTCAGTACTAGAAGAAGTTCGCCGGTTCCGGCCGCGCGCAATCGCATACGCCGCCATGTATCACAAGACAGTGGCGCTGGCGCCCGAGCTTTCCAAAAGCGTTAGCGTCATGATCAATTGCCGAGAAGCTGCAGGTCGTGTGGCGTCCCTGGTGCCGGATGAGGAGGAGGCAGCGGCAGAAATAACTAGGTACCTGATTGCTGCCGGACGGCGCCGCATAGCCTTTGTCAACCTTCCCGGCATCCTGGCAGGGGAGTTGCGGGAGCAGGGCTTCAGAAGCGCATTGGACGAAGCGGGGTTGGCTCCTGTTGCCGTTCTTCCTGCTGTCCGCCGGAGGATCTACAGCGATCGCGCGCCAAGTCTTGTCCTGTCTCATGTGACAACGCTCATGGAAGCAGGTGAACGTCCCGACGCGATATTGTGCGGCAACGACCGCGTCGCCATGGAAGTCTACGCCGCGCTGCGTCGCCAGGGCGCTGCAATCCCGCACGACGTCGCGGTAGCAAGTTTCGACAACCAGGTCGAAATTGCCTCGCGTCTTGATCCGCCCTTGACGACCATGGCGCTGCCGCATCGCGCCATGGGTCGCCTTGCTGCCGAGATTCTGCTGGCCGCGGATGCCGGGGAGCCGACTCTGCGAAAACTCCCGTTCCAACTCGTGGAGCGGTCTTCCGTTTAAATGTCGTCGTACCACGCCCACCAAGGAGGAGACTAACATGGGTAAACGTTTACTGGCTGCACTGCTTTTGACTTCGGCCTCGCTTGCCGCGTCCGCCGGCTGGGCCGACGCAAAGACCATCATCCACATGATGCACCAGGGTGACCCGGGTTGGGTCAAGGCTTATGCGGACGTTGCGAGGCGTTTCGAAGAGGCCAATCCAGACGTCCACATCGAATTCATCTACGCGCCCCACGACGCCTACAATGAGAAATTCAGCGCCGCCGTCATGTCCAAGCAGTTGCCGGACATCATGGAACTGGATGCTCCTTTCCTCGCCAATTACGTCTGGTCGGGTTATCTACAACCCGTCAAGCCGCTGATCGACAAAGACATCATCGCCGATATGACGGCTTCAAATGTCTCGCAGGGGACATACCCGATCGATAAGGAACTCTATGCGGTCGGCCTCACCGACTCCTCCGTGGTGCTCTACGGCAACAAGAAGTACCTGGAGGCCATCGGGGCGCGCATCCCGAAGTCAGTGGACGATGCGTGGACCAAAGAGGAATTTGAGGGTTATCTCGAAAAACTCTCGAAGCTCGACGGCGTGAAATGGCCAATCGACACCTTCCGCGGCTACGGCATAAAGACCGAATGGATCACCTATGCCTACGGTCCGCTCCTCGAAAGCGCTGGCTGTGACTTGATCGATCGCAAGACCTGGAAGGCGACCGGAACGATCGACAGTGACGCCTGCGTCGATGCACTGACCACGGTCCAGACCTGGGTGAAGAACGGCTGGGTCGTACCGGGGTCGTCGGGCACCAACCAGTTCTATGCGGAAGGCCATCCGGCCGCGCTCGCACTTGGAGGGCATTGGTTCTACGCCGAGGCGGCAGCAGCGATGAAGGATGATGTTGTCGTCATGCCCCTGCCGAAGCTGGGCGACAAGGGCGTGAGCCCGAATGGCACCTGGATCTGGGGGATCACTAAGGCATCCGAACATCCAGACGTCGCCGGAAAGTTCCTGAGCTTTTTCTTAAAGGACAAGGACTATCGTGAGTATGCCAAGCATGAATCAGCGTTTCCCGGCTTGAAGAGCTTTGCTGCGGACTCACCTCTCTATGCCGAGGGTGGTCCGATGGCCGTCGCGTTTGAGCAGGCGCAAAAAACTGCCGTCGCTCGCCCACCGCATCCAGCCTATCCCGCAATCACGTCAGCTTTCATGCAGGCGGCCGACAAGGCTTTCAACGGTGGCAATGTGAAAGAGGCCCTGTCCGAGGCAGCTCAGAAGATCGACGAGGACATCGAGGACAACGACGGTTACGCACCGTTTGACGCCCAGCAATAATCCTCAATCGCGGGGCGGGTCTGGAGCCGGCGCCCCGCAAAACTCCGTGCAAGCTGAAATACCGTGAGGAGGAGAAGATGACACTGCAGCAATCAGCAGCCGTCAGGGCGCGTGCCGGCAGGCGCCGGGACCCCGGCAGGCTGATGCAGGAGACACTGATGATCGCGCCAGCGGTGCTGCTCCTGCTCTGTTTCCTACTTGCACCGTTCCTACTGTCGTTCTGGACCTCGATGAGCAATCAGCCGCTCGTGCCGCGGCCGACGCCCGTCCGCTTCATCGGCCTGCAGAACTTCGTGCGCATCTTCAACGATCCGGCCTTCTGGACCTCATTGTGGAATGTCACCCGGTTTACCATTTGGGTGCTTCCCGTCCAATGCGGAATGGCATTCGCGACAGCCCTGCTGCTGCACCAGAAGATACCATGCCGCAATCTGCTTCGTGGCATGTTCTTTCTTCCTGCCATTACCTCGATGGTCGTTGTCTGCGTTATCTGGGGCACGCTCTTCCAGTACCCGAGCGGTCCGTTGAACCAGATTGTCGGTTTTCTCTCGGCCGGGCACATACAACCGATCGACTGGCTGGGTGATCCCAACTGGGCGATGTTTTCCATCGTGCTGCTGTCTGCCTGGCAAGCCTATGGCTTCCAGATGATCGTCTATCTCGCCGGGCTTCAGGGCATTCCGGACGAACTTTATGACGCGGCGAGGATTGATGGGGCAAACGTCCTCCAGCGCTTCTGGCACGTGACAATGCCGGGCTTGAGGCCGACCCATGTCTTTGTGCTTGTCATCACGACGATCCAGGCTTTCAAGCTCTACACACAGGTCGCCATCCTGACCCAGGGCGGACCGAGCGGAAGCACCGAAACGGTCGTCCACTACATGGTGAGAACCGGGTTCGAGCAGCAGAAGCTTGGCTATGCCTCCGCCGTCTCGGTTATCCTCTTCGTCATCGTCCTCGTAATCGCGCTCCTGCAGCGCCAACTGCTGAGACGTTTCGATGTCTGATATCGCTCTTCCTCACGTCGTGGTCGCCGAACGTTCCGGTAAGCTGTCGTTCCGCATCGTGCAGACCGTCTGCATCTTCATCATCGCGCTCATCGTGATCTCGCCGCTCTTCATGCTGCTGATTGCCAGCCTCAAGGACGACCGCTTCCAGATCCTCGCGGACATGGGCAGTTTCCGAGCCTTCTGGGTCTCCAATCCAACGCTTGCCAACTTTAAGGAGATCGCGCACTTTTCTGGTGAACTCGCCTACGGCCGCTATCTCTTCAATTCGCTCGCGATCCTCGCCATTACTGTCGCGTCGGGCCTTGTCGTCAATTCCATGGCCGGTTTCATCCTCGCCTGGGGCTCGCTGCGCGGCAAGGTAGTGCTCATCTCACTCGTCGTGGCGCTCTATGTCATCCCGCAGGAAAGCATCATCATGCCGCTGGTGGTGATGATGTCGCGGGCAGGCCTGACGGACACATTCGCCGTTCAGATTCTTCCCTGGGTCGCAAGCCCCTTGTATATTTTCCTGTTCTACCAATTCTTCGCCCAGCTTCCGAAGGAACTTTACGAAGCGGCCGAAATCGACGGGGCTTCGATTTTCCGGATCTACCGCTCGATCTATCTTCCGCTCAGTCTTCCCGCTCTTGCGACAGTATCGATCCTTATGGGCATCGAAAGCTGGAACCAATATCTTTGGCCAACCCTGGTGACGCAGACCGATTATGCCCGTCCAATCGCCGTCGCGATTGCCACCTTCTTTGGCCAGGACAGCATCTACTGGGATCGTGCCATGGCGGCCTCGGTTCTGATGATGCTCCCCATTCTCGCCCTCTATCTCGGGTTCCAAAGATGGTTCGTGAGCTCGTTCGTCGGCTCCGCCGTGAAAGGTTGATTGATGACTTACCAGGCAACGTCCACTCCCTCAGTCCGGGAAACCGTGCGCGTTAAACTCGGTGCGGGAGCGATGATACACCTCTGGCTCAAGTCGCGTCGACCAAACATGGCAGCTGAACTCAAGGTCAGGATCGACGGCGTCGACCTAAAGCACGTGATCGTGACGCAGACGGAAGAGTTCCAGTTTAACGAGGTGCTACTGCCCTATGCCGGAAACGTAGAGCTGAGCTACAGCCCCTTAGACGCCGCAATCTCGGTCATCTACGCGTTCCACCCAGGGCGCGTTCAAAAAGAGGGTATTCTCATTCTGCACCATGCAGCCGAGAACGCTCCACCGGCACTCCTGGACGGCTATCATTTCAGGCCGCCCTTTGGTTGGATGAACGACCCGAATGGCTTCGGCCGCTTTGGCGGCAAGGCGCATCTCTTCTACCAGCATTATCCGCACAGCCTTCGCTGGAATACGATGCATTGGGGGCATGCGGTCTCAGATGACTATATCCGTTGGAAGCATCTTCCGATTTTTTTGTTTCCCTCAGATCAACTATCGCAACGAAACGACGGAAGGGGTGGCGCGTTCTCCGGCTCGGCCATACCGGGAAACGGACCCGATGGTTCCATCCGCGTCTTCTTCACCGAGCAGGTGCGCGACCGCAAACCGGAGGAGCAGATCCAGCTCTGCGCCTTAAGCGGGGACGGTCTCGTCGCGCAAGCACCCTCGATTGTATTGCGGGAGCGGCCGGAGGGGTTGGACCTGACGCTCGATTTCCGCGATCCATATGTATTCAAGGGGCCGGACGGATACTGGAAAATGCTTCTCGGCAGTCGGGACAAATCCGGCGGCGTGGTTCTGCTCTATGAGACGCTCGATCCCCAAGGCGCGCAGGGATGGACTTTTGTCGGCACACTTCATCGGGAGGACCGCTACGGCATGACGGCGGCGGAATGCCCATGCATCGTGCCACTCGGCGACATCGAGGCCCCGGAAACGCGCTGGGCGTTGATTTTCGGTCTCCTCACCAGCCGCGATCCGGCAACAGGCCGCCGAAATTTGACCAAGGTAACGATCGGCCGCTTCGATGGCCGAACCTTCAAACCTGAATCCGAGCAGGAGCTCGATTTTGGCTCCGACGCATACGCATTCCAGGCTTTTGTCGACGATGGCGGTCCAGTCGGAGTCGCCTGGTTGGCAAACTGGACGGATGTCTCGAAAAAGGAGGACTTTCCGACGGCCATGACGCTGCCCCGCCGGGTTCTATGGGACGGTTCTGCCCTTCTTACACCTCCTATCGAGAGCGTCGATAGCCTTCGGCATCTGGCGCTCGACGCCAGCCGTCTTACTTCCGGCGAACAATTAGCCTTGGAAACCGGTGCGATCGAGATCGAGATCGATCTTGCCGCACCCGGGGCGCCGTTTGAGCTACGTTTCGGACATCCCGACATCGATCTGGGGGTAAGGCTCAACGAGGACGGATTGGAGGTGCTGTTTTCTGATCGAAGCGGCAGCGCTTCTCCACGCTATATCGCGGCGGGCGCGCGACCGTCACAAGTGCGCATCTTTCTCGATCCCGGCTCGATCGAAGTGTTCGCCGATAAGGGTCGCTGGGCCGGGACAAAGCGGCTACCGAGCTTTGCAGGCATAAGCTCGGTGCAGCTTCTGGCCGAAGAGCGCACGATTTCGGCCGCGCGCATCTGGCAACTCAAGATTTGATGGTAAGGGAGGAATTTATATCATGGCATCTGTCGCAAGCGACGGAGTGCGTAAACACTATGGCGCTGCATCTGTCATTACCGGCGTTTCCGTGGACATAGCCGATGGCGAATTCGTCACCCTCGTCGGCCCTTGCGTGCCAAGATAAAGGACATGCATCAGCCTTGAAGGCCATACCAGTCCACGACACCCACGACCAGATCGCGGCCATGCCGATGGCAGACAAGATTGTTGTCGTGCGAGCCGGACATATCGCAAAGGCCGGCACGCCGCTTTCCCTCTACGATCGTCCAGCAAGCACTTTCGTTGCGACTTTTATAGTCTCGCCCGCCATGAGTCTGTTCGATGGCAAGATCGAACATGGCGATTTTGTGCTGAAGGCCCGAACCGGTCAAGCCGCCGTCGCCGCCTTGGCGCCGATCGGCAATGATCCCGTTCCCCGAACCTAATCAATAGCCTGCAGACTGATCCATCGCCAGTCCCTTAGAAAAGGCTGGCTGATTGGATCGCCCGAACTGGCAGGAGTAACGCCGCGCGCGATATTTCTCCAAGCATGGACGCCCTTTCGGTGATACGGTGACGAGCAGCATGCAACTTGTAAATTCAATAGTGGGAGGGTGAGATGACGACGTTGTTCGTAAGGCACGAGGTCTCCGACTACGCGACCTGGCGCCAGGTGTACGACGCTTTTAGGCCCGTGCAGAAGGCAAATGGAGTTACGGCGGAAGCAGTCTATCAAGCCGTCGACAACCCCAACGACGTTACCGTCACCCACGAGTTTGCCACGAGTGAAGCAGCTCAAGCCTTCGGTCAGCTTCAGGAATTAAGGGCTGCAATGCGTACGGGGGGCGTACTGGGTGCACCGACGGTGTGGCTCACCAACAAGGCCTGAAATCAGCTCACAATGTCGTTCGCACAGGCATAATGGAAGCTTTGGCTGCGTCTCTTTGAGTGCGAAGAAGACACCGGAGACGTCTGCTGATGGCGCGTCTGCTGTGACATGGCTGGCAGCTCAACAACAGTAAAAAACGTCCCTCCTATCCTCAATCGGCAGATCACGGTGGAAGGAGAAGACTGCCGACATTACCCTTAATACCGTCCTCTGTCCGTGCGTGTGTTGCGGCGTGGAATATTGGACGCTGCGCCAACAAGGGGTGGTCAGTTTTTATGGGTTGAGAGTTGTAAGGCGCAAGGACGCAGCGCAGCTCGTGTAGCACTGTCATTCGAGCAAGCATCCACTACTATACCCTTTTTTAATCGTGGGGAGGAAGCATGAGCCGCGCCGTAGTCATTGTCGATCCATTGCCACGGACCCTTGGCCTCATCATGGGGCCTGACGTCCGCACGAGGTTGGAGCGACTAGGGGAGGTCGTCATTTCTGAGGAACAACAGATGTCCCCGCAGCTCGTAGACGAGCTTTTACCAGACACAGTGCTGATCTTCGGGCAGACGGACATGCCAAGGGAGCGCTTGGATCGAGCGCCGAAGTTGAAAGCGATTATCAACGTCGAATCCAACTTCTTGCCGAACATCGATTACAAGACTTGTGTGGAGCGGGGAATTTGGGTCATCACACCTGCCGCAGCATTCGCCTCACCGGTAGCCGAGGCGGCGTTGGCGATGGGGCTGGATCTTGCGCGCGGCATCACTCAGGCGGACCGAGATTTCAGGGCAGGGGTCGAGCAATATGGTTTGGCCGGCAACGCAACGACCTTCAGGTTCGCCGGAGCGCCGGTCGGCATCATCGGGTTCGGCGACCTTGGGCGACAATTCAGGGAGCTGATCCGGCCGTTCAAGAATACAGTTCGGGTTTTCGATCCGTGGCTTCCTCTTGAGATCATCACAAATGCGGACTGCATTCGAAGTTCCATGGAAGAGGTGCTGACGGACAGCCAGCTGGTTTTTGTCTTTGCCAGCGTGACAAGCAAAAACCAATCATTCCTGGGCAGGCGGGAGTTCGCGATGATGAAGAGAGGCGCCGCTTTTCTACTTATGAGCCGCGCCGCGGTGGTAGACTTTCCCGCCATGTTGGCTGCGGCTGAATCGGGTCACATCCGTGTCGCTACCGATGTCTTTCCTGAAGAGCCGGTTCCCGCAAATGACCCCGTGCGATCTGTACCAGGGATGCTTCTTTCGGCACATCGCACCGGCGGAACGCGCGATGCGTTCTATGCCCTGGGCTCCATGGCCGTTGCCGATGCCGAACTGATTATGAGAGGATTGCCTCCGCAACTTTGCCGGCGGGCCGATCTGGCGACGGTCAATCGGCTCCGGTCAAAACCTGTTAGTGTCTCCTAATATCCACTCGTCCCCGCCCTGGCAGAAGATAGGTAATTGATTTCAACACCATGCGAGCGACTGTTCGATCATACTCTGACGTTGCAATCGGAACCGCCCTTACGAGCCACATTCGGTGTCGACCTGACGGGAGGCCTTCGGAATATGCCCGGACTTTCCGCTATCCGATCTGTCGTTGGCTCGGAACGAGCAGTTGTTCGGATCGACAGCGGCTGCTAGAAATCCAGTCCCGAATGGCTGTGGCCGTCAGTATCTTCTTGAACCTTTGCCGCCGGCCATGTCCTGCGGGCCGCTTCACGAAGCAATTCGAGGAGACACAGTCTTTTCGTGGTCCATATCCTGAACTTTGGCCGCATGACGAAACGCCTTACGGCCTACAAGTAGATAAAGTACGCCCCTCCTGCCAATTCGCCTGCAGAATAAAAATATGCGCAGATTCTCGCCAGAGCTTTGTGTTCTACGATGCCATCAATGGATCCTCTCTGACTGCCTGTGCCAGGAAATCGAGCACTGTACGAACCCGCAACGGCAGGTTCTTGCGCGTGGGGTAGACGACATTGATTGGCAGGCGCGCGGGGGGAAATTCAGGCATCAGCTTCACCAGCCTGCCAACATCGATGTCGGGGCACGCGAGGAGATGCGAAAGCACCGAAAGACCGCCCCCGGACAATACGGCGCGATGTACCGCCACGGCATTGTTGGCGATCAGGCGCGGTGCAATGCGCACGGAAATCTCATCCGATCCATCCGAAAACGTCCACGATCGTCCATCTCCGGCGCGGCTGTAGCAGATGCATTCATGACCACTGATCTCATCCGGCGTCGTGGGCATACCATGTTGCTCCAGGTAGCAAGGCGCTGCGACGAGGAAGGCCGTCGTCCAACCGATCCGCCGGCACATCAAGCTACTGTCTGATACTGCGCCGAGCCGCACTTCGAGATCGATGCCATCGCCGATCAGATCGGACGGCTCCTCTCGGAAGATGAGTTCTACCGACAGTCCGGGCTGGCGTCCGAGCAGTCCCGCAAGACGCTCGCTGACATAAAGACCGAGAGGCGCGGGTAGAGTAAGCCGCACCCGGCCGGACGCTATGGCTGTCTCGACGCAGGAGGCTTCGTTGAGGGCGTCCACCGCCTCGACCACCCGCAGCGCCATCGCGATCATTTGTTCGCCTTCAACGGTCAGCGCAAGCGCGTTTGTGCTACGATGGAGCAGGCGCGTGTTGAGATGTCGTTCGAGTGCGGAAACCTGCCGGGAGACTGCCGGCTGTGTGAGATCGAGGTCGATTGCCGCTGCAGAAAACGAGCCTGTCTCTGCCACGCGCAGAAAGGCTCTCAGCGCAGATACGATGTCCATCTGTCCCCCATACGTTTCGACATAAGCCTTATGTCGCAGTTTAGGTCGGAAGAGCTTTACTGTCCAGATATTACGGATATTCTCTGTCCATAAGGATATTGGCTATCCTTAATAAGGAGAAAGACATGACACAGCGCCTCAACTACGCACTGCAATCACCCGAGTTCTTCAAGAAGCTTTCAGACCTGAGCATGGGACTAAAGGACAGCGTCATCGAACAGAAACTCCGTGACCTCGTCAACATCCGCGCCTCACAGGTTAATGGCTGCGGCTTCTGCCTCGACTTGCATGTCAAAGAGGCCAAGATCCACGGCGAAAGCGAACTGCGCCTGTATCACGTCGCGATCTGGCGTGAATCGAACCTCTTTGTTCCGCGCGAGCGGGCGGCCCTTGCGTGGACCGAAGCCGTCACGAACCTTCCCGAAGGCGGAATCCCCGACGAACTCTACGAGCGGGTCCGCGGCCAGCTCTCGGAGAAGGAAGTGTCCGACCTGACCTTCTCGATCATGGTGATCAATGCCTGGAACCGCGCCAGCATCGCCTTCAAGGCAGTCCCCGGTTCCGCAGACAAGGCCTACGGCCTCGACAAGGCAGCTCTCAACTAAGCCTATGACCTCAAAGCCATCAACACCGCGGCCGACAGCCGCCCTGAAGGGAGAAGTCCTATGAAGATCGTCGTCATCGGCGGGACCGGCCTTATCGGTTCCAAGACAGTTGATCGCCTTAGCAAGCAGGGCCATGAGGTGATTGCCGCCTCTCCAAACACCGGCGTCAACACGATCACCGGGGAGGGGCTGGCCACGGCACTTGCTGGCACCGAGGTCGTTGTCGATCTCGCCAATTCGCCATCCTTCGAAGACAAGGCGGTGCTGGAATTCTTCGAGACCTCGGGCCGCAATCTGTTTGCGGCTGAAAAGGCTGCTGGCGTCAAACACCATATAGCGCTTTCGGTCGTCGGAACCGAG
>Ga0123341_1005308_pt1 | contig 11476 bp, 7 predicted proteins | sample Turbeapinknodule_FD_89959 | JGI IMG/M metagenome (GOLD analysis project Ga0123341, IMG submission 89959) | Root nodule microbial communities of legume samples collected from Mexico - Turtle bean Mexico pink nodule | ecosystem: Host-associated > Plants > Roots > Nodule | place: Mexico: Nepantla... | reverse complement strand
TATATATATATATATATATTAATCTTACATTTATTGTATTTTCTTTTTTTCTATTGCATTATTTATATATTTGTAAAATTTTTCAATTAGGGATACGTTTATAAATTTTTTTAAAATAAATTTTAAAAGTAAAATAGAAAACTATATAGCATAGACACTTATACTATATGATATGGACATGGATACAAACATGGAGATAAGTATGATCTCTAAAATGTAGGAGGATACAATTCTATATATTATATAAATTGACAATAAAAAGTTATGTGTACAAGTATATTTCAGTTTCTTTTTTAGTAGGAAGATTTTTTTTATGGTTGGTTTAAAATGATTTATTCCTTATTTTTATAATCATATTAAAAATTTATACAATAAATTTGAGTTTTTAAAAAATTAATGTATTTCTTATTTTTAAAATTATGCCAAAACCAATTCAACAAATATTTTTTGAATTGAACACTTCACCGGTATGTGTCCTACGAATGTCGGTGTCCGACACCGACTCACTATTTAAAAGGTGTGTGAGCCTCATAGATAGAAAATTAAAATTTTCAGTGAATTAGCAATAATTTATGCAAATAACATTAGGATAAAATATGAAATTTGGATAAAACATCATAATTTTTTTGCAAACATTAATAACTAGCTAAATATATTTAAATTACTATGATTTAGAATTTAAAATGATATTTATTATTTGTAAAACATAAGTATGAATAAATGCGGGTGGGCATAGTAGGAGAGTGAAAAGAAAAAAGAGAAAAGGGCATGGAGGAAATTTCGGAATTACCCCTCCGATCTGGCACTCACTCGCGTGTTCAAATCCCGAATTCCATTTGGAGCACCCTTTTTTTTTTCCTTCTTCTGTTCTTCTTCTTCTCTTCCGCGCCTCGTTTCTAACACTTTGGGTTGCGTCTCCCAAAGACAGAGGGACCTTCTCCTTCTTCTTCCTCTTCTCCTTCTTTTCTCGTCCATGGACCTTCACGCGCGACCAGATCACTGCCTCCCGGAGAGGAAAGGCCAGAAGAGGAAGCTGGAGGAGGATTTCGAAGACGACCGACAGATCTCCGCGCCTCCCACCGGCCACGCTCGGGACGCCCTCCTCTCCGACGTCAAGGAACAGGTCATCGTCCTCGATTCCACCTTCTCATGGAAGGAATCCGATCGTGCTGCTGCCAAGCGCGCCACGCACGCCCTTGCCGATCTCGCAAAAAACGGTAAATCTATTCGTCCTCTGGCTTCCTTCGTTTTCGTTTTCTTCTTTCGCGGAATTCGGTTCTTCGCTGCTTTCGTCCGTTGCACCGCACGCGCTTCATTCGGCGCTTGTCTTTGTTTGCAGAGGAAGTGGTGAACGTGATTGTTGAAGGAGGCGCCATTCCTGCTCTGGTTAAACATCTTAAAGCGCCTCCTCTGGTCGGAGGCGACCTGTTGCAGAGGCCAATGCCGTTTGAGCACGAGGTCGAGAAAGGAAGTGCTTTCGCGCTTGGACTTCTCGCAGTCAAGGTAATTTTACTTCTCCTCTACGGTGACTGTTAGTTAGGAATTATTGCAACTTAGCTTCTTCATGCCTTGAAATTGACAAGCTCTGAAGTCTATATGATTCAAGGTTTTAATTCCACGTCTGTTATTTGTATTGTGATATAGATTTTACGTTGAGTTCGCTTACTAGTGATAGTTATCTCCTTTTTTAAAACGTTGTTTATGCCAAAAATTGTTTTATCTTATCGTTTTCACCAAACGGCGTGAGCGATTCTTTTTAGGATGGTATAGTTGATACTGTATAGTAGAAGGAAGCTTTGAAGATAATGCATGATGGTCTAATGTGTGGTGTGAAAATGCCTTCTGCAGCCGGAGCACCAGCAGCTGATCGTTGACAGTGGTGCTCTAAAACATCTCGTTGATCTTTTGAAAAGACACGAAAACGGCTTAACATCTCGTGCCATTAATAGTCTAATTCGTAGGGCTGCAGACGCGATTACTAATCTCGCTCATGAGAACAGCAGTATTAAGACTCGTGTCAGGTATGCTTCTTCGAGTACTACCATGCAATTGAAATTTAATTTGGAATGGTTTATTCTTATGATTATCTGGAGTTAATGTGTAGGATCGAAGGTGGGATTCCACCGCTTGTTCATTTACTTGAATTTGCGGATACAAAGGTGCAAAGAGCAGCTGCTGGTGCATTGAGAACCCTTGCTTTCAAAAATGATGAAAATAAAAATCAGGTTAGTGGTCTTTAGGGAATGTTTTGGGAATTTAAATTGACTTACATATGATACGAGTAAGTCACGTAACGTAACATAATGACATGTAGATCGTTGAATGCAATGCCCTTCCAACTCTGATTCTAATGCTTCGTTCAGAAGATGCTGCTATTCATTATGAAGCGGTATTACTTGTGCAACCTTAATTCTAAAGTTAAATTTTGCAATAGTGTTGACTTTGGTCTTTGTACTGATCTTACTGGGAACTTGCAATGAATTTTATTGAATTACAGGTTGGTGTGATTGGAAATCTGGTCCACTCTTCCCCTAATATAAAGAAAGAAGTTCTTCTTGCTGGGGCCCTACAACCGGTCATTGGATTACTTAGGTATATTCTTACTTCGCACCCTGGAAAACTACGCTCATCTCCCTTCCCCCATGTTTCAACCCTGCACTTAATTTGTTTCACTATTATAACTCAAAGTTCCTTTTTTCATTCCAATAATTTTCCGTAGTATATATTACTGAAAAAGATGTATTTCTATCAACCTATTCTAATTCTAATACTGTATGATGAAACAGCTCCTGTTGCTCTGAAAGCCAGAGGGAAGCAGCCTTGTTACTTGGACAGTTTGCAGCAACTGATTCAGACTGCAAGGTAAGCATTAACTTTAGTTATTCTAATAACTCCATGATTAAACTGAATCGTGAGGGAGAGAGAGAAAGGCATAAAGGAAAAATCCTAACACCTGTTTTTATGTTTGTTTATTGGATGGTGAAAAAAGTGATGTGAACAATTTTATGCATGGATTTTTAGTTTGGATTCTGATAAGTGCTCAAGCATTTGGGGAACCAACCCTTTGAAAGCTAGCTATTAAGGAGGGAGAGTCAAACACTTAAATACCTCATTGAGCATCCTATACTACTTGTTGCAAACTAAGGCATCTCATAATATCCAAATTCCTATCATAGCAGTGCCCCTAAGAGCTGACCAGTTAGTACTCTCTGTCTGTAGCCCTTTCCAGGATATCGGCAACTAGCTCTAATACCAATTGATAAGTACCCATGTTCTTGGGAAACTGATGTGATTTGGAAAATAAAAATAAATGTGTATTTTCTTTTTGTGAATAAACTTGTTATCCTTAGTATTTGTATATTCTCTGTTTTTGCTTATCTAATGGAGTTTGAGTGGCACAAAGGGTTGTTCTAATTCCTATCACTATCTTGATTTTTTTATATTATTGAATCTGTTTCTTTTCCATGGCATCCGCAAAATTGAAGATCACATTTTATATAAAAATTCTTCAAAGAATCGTTTCAAGAATTCATCCAAAAGTTTTTCCTTGAAGCTTGAGTGGAAAGATCCTTCCAACCAAGGCAAGCCTCCCTTGGGTTTTCATCAGAAACCCACCTCAAAAGCAAGCTATTAAGGAGGGAGAACCAAACACGTAAATACTTGATCAAGTATCTCATACTGACTTAGGCACCTCCTAATATGCTAGTTCCCATGAGATTCTTTCTTTAACTTATTTCTGAATAGGGTGGCTCAGTGGGTGTTAACTCATCAACGCTTTGTGTATTATATATCTCTGTTTTTAGTTTTACCTTTCGTATTGTTTGATTTTGTAGGTTCACATTGTTCAGAGGGGTGCTGTCCGACCTCTGATAGAGATGCTTCAGTCCCCTGATGTTCAGCTAAAAGAAATGTCTGCCTTTGCATTGGGGAGATTGGCCCAGGTTATTTCTTTTCCCTTGTCTTTTCCATGTCAGAGTTCAAATATGTAAGTTAAGAAGCATGATTTAATGTTACATTTCCTATTTATAGTTTTTATTCGGTAATGGTAACATATATATTATACAAATTTCCATGTGTAAGTATTATAGATTATATACTCGGCAATGGAGTTAATTTTAAGTTCGTCATTTTAGTTTAAAATCGTTAACGTAAACTCTGTGCATTTCCATGTCTTAAGTTTTGTATTAATGTCTTATCTCAGAACATAAAAGTCATCTTTTTAATATGTTGTATTACTTACAGCTTTATAAAAAAGTGTTATGCACTTTTTCTGAGTATGTTGAATCACTGTTTCCCTTTAACACCATAACCTGTAGATATTCAATTTTAATTTTCAGGACACGCATAATCAAGCTGGTATTGCACACAATGGTGGCTTGATTCCCTTACTGAAGCTTCTTGACTCAAAAAATGGGTCTTTGCAACATAATGCTGCTTTTGCTCTTTATGGCCTTGCAGATAATGAGGTAAAATAAACTCTACGAGTTCTAATAAAATATCTTTCTTGACTGTAGTAAAGCTTATTACTTGAAGTTAAAGTAAAATAACTGTTCCTTTTTTATATTTTTTACTTTGTCCCATAGGATAATGTGGCCGATTTTATTAGGGTAGGTGGAATTCAGAGACTGCAGGATGGAGAGTTTATTGTTCAAGTAAGTTTGCCTTGTTGATACCAATTCTGTTTCTCGGTTTCTCGGTTTCATGGTTTTTGCATTTGCCCTTTGTTGCCTATATCAATGGGAGTTCAGTGCTTTATATAATTGCATACAAATTTTATGTTCTTAGGCACACACTAAGAGATAAGGAATTGGTTTCTCTTGCAGGCAACTAAGGATTGTGTTGCAAAGACATTGAAAAGATTAGAAGAGAAGATTCACGGGCGAGTAAGCACCATTTCACATTCACTTGTTCTTTGATACATTTTACTGAAATTAACTTGGAAATGGTAGGGATGCTACTACTGTATTAATTATTAATTCTACAACAATCTAGCCTTATCCCACCAGTTTGAATTCTACATGTTGTTCAGATTTGTAACGTATTAATTTTGCCTTTGTAGGTGCTGAACCATTTGTTATATCTCATGCGAGTTTCAGAGAAGGCTTTTCAAAGACGAGTTGCTTTGGCTCTTGCTCACCTTTGTTCCGCTGATGACCAGAGAAAAATATTTATAGAACACCATGGTATGCATCTTAATAAAATATTTTGCTTTAGTTTGATGTATATTTTTTTAAAAAAAAAATTAAAACCTTTTTCTGTGTTTTTTTTTTGCCTTTTCTATTCTATATGAATCCAAGCATCTGTCCATGCAGGTTTGGAGTTGCTTATGGGGCTTCTTGGCTCTTATTATAACTCTAAGCAACAACTTGATGGAGCTGTGGCTTTATGCAAGTTGGCCAATAAAGGCACGACTCTGTCCCCAGTAGATGCTGCACCCCCATCTCCCACACCCCAGGTAGGCATATATAATTGTTGGCTTGTTCTCATCCTTCATAGCATCATTGCTAAATGATTGATTGCCTTTTCCAAGTATTTTGATTTGATCTGTGTTTTATTTATATATGATGTTTTTAGGTTTATTTTTCTTTCCTGTCCTTTTCATGATGATATATGAAAAAAATTTCCTCTTTGTTTTGATTTTTTTCCTTGTTATATTTACAAGATCACTGTGTACACACCAACATGCATAATAAGGCTGGTATTAACAGTGTGGCTAATTAATTTTTCAAATCCTACATGATAAGTAAGCAAGGACATTTGTAAGCTTAACTGTTAGCAGGGATGTAATCCTCAAGCTTAACGGATAAAACACCCTGTTTAGAGGCTGGTCCTACCCTATTTAAGCTATTGGGCATGGATGACTGGGCTGAATTGACCCAATAATCCATCATGCCCTCTCATGACCCTTTGTGCATATAATTTTCACTCTTTTAGAGGATCTCTGTCCTTGAACGTGGAGATAATTGGAAACTTGTTAAACCTGTAATTTGAATCTGTATGAATTATGAAACCAAATGATTGACTAAGAACACTTACTACTCTGCCAAAAGCTTTAGTTGTTGGGATTGGCACAACTCTTGACATATAAAACCCTGCATAACACATGGGCTCTTGCCTGTTTAGCCATTGGGCATGGACCCACAACCCTTAGCACGTATCAAAACCAACAAGATTGTTATTTAAATTTTCATCTCACCTCTTCTCATATAGTAGTCAATGGTTTTCTGGTTTGCATTTTATTTTGACATGTGATATCTCTTGGTCATGCTTACCTGTATCATGATTTGCAATACTTAAGCTGCACTTGTTTGCTGGTAGTGGGTTGAGAAGGGAAATGACCACAACCCTAAAGTTAAACGACAACTTACTGCATTCATTTCTTTCATGTTAGGACCTTTTATATTTCACTTCCAAGATTTTTACTTTGGGCCATAAGTTATCTGTTGGACCTTTTATTCATATAGGACTTCCTAATCTCTTTTTATAAAAATATAGAGGAAAAAAACAGAAGTAACATCTAGATACGATATAATCGAATTTTATTTTCTAATTTAAACTGAGATATTTTCTAACCATGATATTTGGAAACTAAAATACATGTTATTTTGAAACTTGTATGTTGCTTTGTTAGCTATTTAACTTCACAATGCTGCACACACATTATTTTTATATGTTTCTGTATGTTAAATGTCTGTCCGAGCTATGTTTTATCAGTGATCATGAATCTACCAATTCACTACTTGAAAAATTTTGTTTCACGATTTGTATCCCAAGTCAACTACCATATCTAGGTGTTTAAAATTGATTCAGATATTGGGGATAGTGTCTAGTTATAAATATATGGTCTGTTTAATTAGTTAGTATCTGCTTCTGTGGATCCAATAATCTGTAGTACTTGCATATGCCTAAAAAGCCTAATGCACTCATTGACTGCTTACTTTCTGTCTTGTCTTGATAATTCTGTATCCGTAAGGTATTTTTGTAAGTTTTAATGCCTGTGATGCTAGACTTTTCTTCTTGCAGGTCTATTTGGGAGAGCAGTATGTAAACAATGCTACCTTGTCCGATGTTACATTTTTGGTTGAAGGTTGATGTTTTTTCATTAACACTGTTTTCTTAAAGCTGTTGCTTGGAGAACAATTCACCTAGAATGCAGTGCTGTTGTAGCTGCAGTTTGCATTTGTAGATAACCTGGTATTTTCCATACTTTGCTGCAGGCAAACGATTTTATGCTCACAGAATTTGTCTGCTTGCATCTTCAGACGCATTCCGTGCTATGTTTGATGGTGGTTATAGGGTGAGTATATATTGATCTTAAGTGTATCATATGTCTCTCACTGTTAATAGACTATCGGGCAAAAAAAAGAAAACTGTTATTGGCTCCACGATATCATGATAAGCATCATGTATAATCTATCATTTGGTTAGTAAATGTAGCTGTTGGATATTTTAGACATGGTACCCTGTGCCTATTCTTGGATCTAAATAATCATGGTAACTAGGCAATTAGGATACTTGTATCTAATAACTCATTTCTTAACCTTATTATATAATAGCAATCCCTGCTGTGTAAATTGACAGATTCAATTATGTCTCTTGTTTTCTTTTCCTCTCATTCTCAACAATAGCAATACAAAATTACATTTCATATCTCAGCACAATAATTGTGATACGCTAGTCTATTATTGTATGTCAGGAGAAGGAGGCACGGGACATAGAGATTCCAAACATTAGATGGGAGGTTTTTGAGCTGATGATGAGGTCAAATAAATTCTGCATTCACGTGCTTTATGAAAGTTGTGCTGTGAAAACTTGTAATAATTGTGAACAACTTAATTCGTATCGTCTTTAATCTTTTCTCCAGATTTATATACACTGGATCAGTTGAGATCACTCTTGACATTGCCCAAGATCTCCTCCGAGCAGCCGATCAATATCTTTTAGAAGGACTCAAGAGACTCTGCGAGTACACAATTGCGCAGGTCAGCTAAGAGAATTTTGGTTCACACATAAATACACATAGTCTTTACACTTGTCCTTGTGCTCTACTATTAGACTGGAAAGTGAATTTCTCTTATTTGATGTTTTGGTCCAGGATATATCACTTGAGAGCGTATCAAGTATGTATGAACTTTCTGAAGCATTTAATGCTATATCGTTGAGGCACACATGCATCCTTTTTATCTTGGAACACTTCGATAAATTGAGTGGAAAGCCAGGGTACGTATCTGATCCCTCTACAATGTGTACAGATGTCTGTAATAAGTAAACAAAATCTAAATGGAATAAATGTCTGAATCATCTTTTGTAAGCTGGAGGTTTTATGTCAGTTGTATCTACTTTCTATTTCTCTTTATTTTCCTTGTAGTTTTGGCAGGCTTGTGTCAACCTAAAAGGAGTTAAGATATTGAAAATTTGAATCTACTTAAAATTCTTTTACATGACTAAATAAAAAATTCTTTTACATAACTTGATTTCATTTCTCTTTCCATTTTAATAAAGCTCTATTTCATTTAGAAAGCATGCTTTCGTGTTATTTTTATTAGTATTCATTTGCGAAATGAAGTTGACATTTTATATATAGTTATCAAAAATATGAAAAGCTGTGGGCTTACCCTTTTTTCCGAGGGCGGGTTGTGATTTTTGTTCAACATGTTGCTGATCTTTCTTTCTTTCTTTTTTCTGCAAGTTGCTATATTCTTAGGTTTGTTTGCTTTTTGACAAATATGATGGTCAGGGATCTTAAACTTTGTTACACAATAGATGCCGACCTTTGGTTTGAAATTAATTGAATAATTAAGCTTTGGCCGGATAAATAAATCACAGATATGATGAATGCATTTCATTTTACATTTCTATGTTCTGTCTTTCTAACCTTTTAGAATTTCTTTTGTACCAATTATTTGCAGACACTCCCACCTGATTCAGCGTATAATACCTGAGATTCAGAATTACTTTGGTAAAGCCCTTACAAAGGGCATTTCCAACAATCAGCCGTAGAATTTACTGTTCTATTTGACATCTAACCAGTTGCAATGTACATAATGTGGTCGATGTTAATTGAACCTGCGAAGGAAGTCTCCTGGATTGAGTGCAGCATGGCTTAAAAAATATTTAACATCAGGTCGTGTACGTTCTTTTCTGATTCAGTGTAAGTCCTTCTAGGCTCTACCTGTAATGTCATTCTCGTAGATGTAGCAAATGACCTTCACGAACATTGTTTTTTCTCGTGCAATATTGTGATGGTTATGATTTGATAGTGTTCATTTTCTCATTTGTTTAGGCATTATAATTGCTGTATTTCTGAGAGTAGTATAGGTTGCCCAAGCACCTCATGTTTATATGACAATTAAATATTTGTCTGTAATGTGCTGATGATTAATTGCAAATACATGTAGCTTTAACGCAAATTAATTGCAAAATGCAAATACGTCGCAAATGCGTCATTGGATACTCAGTTACTCGTTTGACCATGATAAAATTGAATTCAGTGCTGCTTATAAAATTGGCTGTATATTCAATGAAGTGACCATGCTGTATGGAATGAAAGACACCTATATCCAAATGAAAACCCTCTCACAAATCAGTGGACAACCAAAATCGGCTAAACAGCTTATGATGATGGTCAAAGAGAATCTTTTATAATATAGTGATGTACTTTGACCAATCAAAACATATGAAATGAAAATTGAATATGTCGTCTTTGTCTGGATGTATCAGAACTTCTGGTGAGTTTTTCCGTGGGCAGATGGAAGGTCTTGTTGAAAAGGGGCTTTGATTGTTATTTTTGAAGACAAATAAAAGCATTGAACTGCTTTTTCCTTGGGCATCATGTGTTACCATCGAGGAAAAAGAATCCCCTCAAGTCACTCCCAACGGTGTACTTTCACTTGGAATGGGCCAATCGGCTGAACTCAAGTCTTTTTATTATACTTGTTTCATGATTAGAGTAGACTGCACGTCATTATTTGCACGTGCATGAGATAGGTATGTCTTCTGCTTTGGAGGGTTTGTATGCCAGTATCCGTCAAACATGAGTTATGGATATACTAACTTTCTTCACAAACCTTCATTTAGCAAGTCTCTTTCATTATTGCCGTCGAAAGCAAATTCATAGAGTCGCATTATTTTGAAATAGCTTCTTCTGAACTTTATGGCAAAAATGAATTGCCCTTTAATTGAAAGGAGTAATGTTGATTACTGTATCATGCATTCTTGGTGGACACAGCGTGTATCTCATTTGGAATTTCCTCCGAAGGATTGCATTTTATAAAAAAAAATTGTGGATAAAATTGAATTGTAGTTATCATTTGAAATTTAGTTAAAAGAAAAGGAATATTAATAGCCTAAGTTAGACTTTGAGGAAATTCTTTAACTAGAAGAAACACAAACAGATTCATTTATATTCTGATTTAAGAAACTTTTAACCAAGAATAAACAATTCTACCAACTTTATTTATCTGCAAACTTACAGGAACCCCTTGTTAAAAGCACAACCAAGCAGATGAAGAAAATTAGCAACAATTTTTATCAATCTTTTGGCTTGCTCAGTTTCGGTATGAAATATGTAGTAGACAAGATCCTCTTCCTCTTCAAAAAGTTCCACAGCTTTATAGTACAACACTGTTCTGTCCCCAAAGTGCAGGCTGTCAATGATGAGCCAAGCTAGGAGCCCTTGGAGCCAATGGATTGATGATGGGGATATCTAACCCACAAGTTCCATTAGAGTACACAAAGTTCCAAACTACACCCAATCTTTTTGAAACTGCACCCTACATAATTTTAAATTTCTCAAAATACCCTTTACTCTGGAAATGAAAATATAGAATGGGAAATAATACATTCCGGAAATACAACAAGAAATATATTTTAAAAATATGTTAACAATTCTTTAATAAAGAATTAAATGTGTATTTATTCAGAGCATTCAATTTAAAATAAGATGGTAAGTTTACATCATTCAAATTATATATATATATATATAATATTACTTTAAATTATATTTAAAATATATATATATAAATTACTTATATCTTAAAAAGTAACAACATATTAATGTTACTACAAACCACCCATTATGTAATAAAAACAGAAATATTTGGGACGGAGAAAAGCAAAACCAAGGAGTAATGAAATCCTGCAGACATTAAATGAGTCATAATACCTTTAAGGGAATAAAGACTTCATAAAAAAAATTGAATACAACAATAATGAAACATTAATACAGCATTCAATGCAAGTCAGGTTTATCATATCATCGTGAAGAATATGTATAACTATCAAAAAAAATTATTAAATAAAAATTAATTTTAAAAATAAAAAATAATTAAATATTATATTAATTAAATTAGATAGTATTTAAAAATTAAATTTTAAATTATAAACCTTAAACTCTAAATCCAAAAATTATTACATAAAAATAATTTTAAAAATTAAAAATAATTAATTATTATAATAACTAAATTAAATACTAGAG
>Ga0123341_1005303_pt1 | contig 11480 bp, 7 predicted proteins | sample Turbeapinknodule_FD_89959 | JGI IMG/M metagenome (GOLD analysis project Ga0123341, IMG submission 89959) | Root nodule microbial communities of legume samples collected from Mexico - Turtle bean Mexico pink nodule | ecosystem: Host-associated > Plants > Roots > Nodule | place: Mexico: Nepantla... | reverse complement strand
TTATTTAATGTTAAAGTCTTTAAAATTTGGTATAAGTTTGGAAACTTAGATAGATATTAGTTTTATTAGTTTAGTTACAACCTAAGACGATAAGACAGCGTTTGGCACAGCGCGGAGGTTAGGTTTGAAGGAAAAGGAAGTTCCGGAATGAGAGTGAAGAGAAGTAGTGAATAGTGTGTTCTCAAATCTCAAAAATGGCGATGCTTTGCAAGGTATCATCTTCACTCTTTCTTTCAGTCTCCCTCAAACCTAAACTCCTCAACCCCACCAATGCCTTTCTGCTTTCTCGTTCAACCGCCACCACCTCAAAGCAGAAGACACAGAACGCAAAACCAGGGTTGGCCAAGGAGAAGCGCAGAACCCGTTCCGACAAACACTTCAACCCAAACGCTATAATTGACCTTTGTAATGTTAACGACGCCGACACCAAGTTCTCTCACATTCCGGTCATGCTGGGCGAAGTCATGGATGTCTTCTCCGCCGTTTCCTTAACCTCCTTCGTCGATTGCACCCTCGGCGCTGCCGGTCACTCCACCGCCGTTAGTACTTTTTTATTTGTTAACTTATGGAGACTCCCTCCTATCAATCTCGCCAACATCACATTTTTTAACTTGTAAATAAACTGATATTAGTTCATGGAGAAACTTATTTCTTCTTTACTCTTTTTCTGATTTTCATATGTTAATGTTAATGTTGTAGATCCCATTAGGACATTTCATATTATATACTAGGACAGTATATAGTTGGGATTCACCTTATAAGCCACCGGTTTTATAACTCAATATAGTCTTTAGTTAGACTTAAAGAAAGTACCCTTCTTAATATGGGATCAGAATTTAGAGTCGTAGCAAGAGTTCATTTGAGTTTATCAGTCAATCCGCTATCGAGCCGGTCTCATGCACCAGGTATCAGTCTATGGCAGTCTTAGGGAAATGTGTTGGAGATCTCACTTTAATAACATTTCATAGTATATATGTGGATGCAAACCTCACCTTATAAGTCGGTTGAGTTAAGCTTAAAGTTCACCTTGTTAAAGTCCACATCTTACTAGTTAAAGTGTTTGTAGAAAAAGTTATCCAAGGATAGGTAGACATTCTCAATTTGTTTTTGTTCTTGTACATGCAAAACAATTTTTCGTTCGGTCACTAGCAACTATACATGTAGTAGTAGTAGTAGTATTCTTAATTTGACCCCTACAAGTGTAGGACATTCTTAGTTTGGTTCCTAAACTAAAGGATCAAATTAAAAAGGTTTCACTGGGATAGAAACCAAGTTAAGTATGCGCACTCAAATTCATGCGTATTAGGGGTGATGATGGCAAGAACCAAGTCCGTAATGATTTTACAAATATAAATGTATTGGGACAACTGTAATAAGTTTTTTAAGTGTAAATTGATTGGTTCTAGTGACTGAATAAATAATTCGTTGTAGGGACTAACTTAAATGTTTCACCTTCTTGAAATTTGTGGAATTTTCAATTTTCATTTATGCATGTTGTTGAAGGGCTGAGAAATGAAATAAAATGAAATGAAACAGGTGATCAGGGGTCATCCTGAGATGAAGTTTTTCGTGGGGATGGATGTGGACTCTGTGGCACATGACATTGCCCAGCCACGCCTTGATGCTGTTTTAAGTGGTGATGTCAAAGCTTTTACCGTTTTGAGGAATTTTAGAGATGTCAAGTCTGTGCTTAGAGAATTCACTGACTTAAACATGGGTGTTGATGGCATCTTAATGGATTTGGGAATGTCATCTATGCAGGTTTGTTCCACAACTACATATTTGATGTACTTATTGATAAGCACGTCAAAAAATGAGAAGTTAAAATGAAATAAAATTTCTCCTATAGACTAAAATCAGTTTATGTATAAGTTAATTCATATAAGTTCCCTTATTTAGGATATGTTTCAATAAACTTTTCCAAAAACACTTATAGAAGAAGAAAATGGGAATGAAAGATGAAATAAGTTTTTCTATATGCTAAAATTATCTCTAAGAACTTAGTTTTGATTATGCATAAACTAATTTTAACATAGGAGAAATTTATTTCATTGTATGTGTTTCTGGATAAGTTTGTCCAAAACATGCCCTTAGTTTCTCCGAAATTGTTATTTTAACTTACGTATACACTAATTTTTAGTTTATAGAAGAAGCTTATTTCATTTATTTTCTAAATGTCTGTTGAGAAGTTTATCCAAAGAGGATCATCATATCCTTCATTAACTTACCTGCACGCTTGTGTTTCATCTATTGTGGTTTCAAATTGCAGTTCACTCATTGTAATTGCCAAGACCTCTGTACTTGGATTTGTGCCTGAGTATTTTTTGGATCTCAGACTTCTTGGTGCATTTGGATAAACAACTTAATTAAGCTTTTATAGAATAAATGTTTAGAATCATTTTAGCATTGTTTTATTTTATTTTTTTAAGCAAAGAAGAAATAAGGTTTAGTTGTTTTAAAGTTAAGTTACGAAAGTATAAACTGTCTTTTTAAACTCTTCTAAAGCATTTACCGGAGTGCTTATGTCATCACTCCAAAGAAGATTTAAATAAGCTATTCCAAATGAACTAGTGCTGATTTTATTTTATGTATTTTTTGTTTTAGGTTGACAATCCTGCGAGAGGATTCAGTGTGCTTGGTGATGGACCCCTTGATATGCGGATGGATCCTCAGGTATAGTTTCTCAGGCATTTTGTATCTCTGTGAAATTTAAGCTCTTTTGATGAAGAATGGGATCGGTAGATATGGTGGCAGGCAGCTGTTTGTTTTTATATTGCATTACATGTAACGTTGCTGACATAATAATTGGAACATTCAAAGTTGCTGGGATGGCGTCAAATATATGTTGTTTAATGTTGTCTGGTTATTTTCTTTGTACTCTCTTCGCTTAGTTAAGATGGTTCAATCCAAGTTGCTATTTCTAAACGGTTTGGCTTCTCTAAGAAAGGGATGCATATGTTCCAAGTATGGAGTTACAGCCAAGTGATTTTCAATCAATGGCAGCGGTTGTAACAAAGTACCGCCGCATATGCACCAAGTCATGGAGTTGTTAAAATTCTTTATGTTGTGTGTTAATTAACAATTGTAAGTCTACACTTCTCCCTCTAAAGTGTCCCTCTTTCTTTAAAGGAGTAAAATTTATTTCTAAAATACCTTCTGTAGAAGTTTAGATATATGATCTGTAGTACCAAACTAAGTCATCTGTCTAAACAATGCCGGAAACTCGTTTGATGGCTTTCTTTAATCATTCTTGTTGACAAAATGTGCCTATTTCCTCTTTTACCACACCGTAATACCTTTTGTTGTTTTTGGTAATCTAGGCAAAAAAGTTTCTCATGTAATTATACCCAGTTGACCGTTTGCTGATGAGTAATACATACTTTTTCTTTGCTATTGAACTGATGCACAGGCCTATGACAGGCAAGTCTTAAAGCAGAGGACGTATTAAATTCCTGGCCAGATTCTGAAGTGGGTCGTATCCTAAGAGAATATGGAGAAGAAAGCAATTGGCGAACCCTGCAAAAGAAAATTGTCAATGCCCGATTACATGGTGGATTTCACTCGACCACTGATTTGCTAGATCTTATTAGACGTGTGACTCCTCCAATGAAAGGTAGTTCCTTCTCCAGTGTTTTCTCTTTGACTATAAGCATCACTTCTCGTGCATGCCATTAATTGATTATCACATATCACATGCTATGAAGCTTAAACAAGCCTCTTAAATGGTGTGTTTGTGTTGGATACACGTATCGAACACTGACACGCGTACGATACGTATCGGTGAAGTGTACAATTCAAAACATACATTTTGAGTATCTGACAATTCTAGCACAGTTCTAACGCAATTTAAAAAAAACAAATATAGTAATCTTCTAGAATCTCAAACTTATTGTATAAGTTTCTATTATGATTATAGAAATAAGGAACATATCCTTCTGAACTAGACATGTGAAACATCTTTCTACCATAGAAAAAATCCAGTCATATTTGTTCACATAAATCTTGATTGTCAATTTATATAATTCATAATGATATAATATATAAATCCGTGACCCGGATCCTATATTTTGGAAATTACGTGTCAAAGTGTCTGTGTCAGTGTTTGTGCTTGATAGATCATATGTTCCTGTTATGTTTTCTACAATATCATTCCTAATCTTCATGTTTGCAAGAGAATTATAACATAATTTTTCACTCTTACATTTTTTGTTTCATTAGAAGGTGTGAACTGTAATTAATTATCCATGTTCAAACTTCAATTACACTGTAATAGGTGGAAGACAAGGTTGGATAAAGACCGCAACCCGGGTTTTTCAAGCTCTTAGAATTGCTGTTAATGATGAACTGAAGACACTTGAGGATTCCCTCTATTCTTGTTTTGATTGCCTGGCACCGAGGGGTAGACTTGCTGTAATATCTTTTCATAGTCTAGAAGACAGAATTGTGAAGCAGACATTTCTTAATATAATCAAAGGGGGCGAAGATGTTGAAGAAAGGGAGAGTCTCAACAGTTATTTGAGGAAGACTAGTGATGAAATCAAAGAAAAAGAAGCTTGGATAAAGCAAGTAATACATGGCTCAAATGGAACAATTCTCACCAAAAGACCAATCACACCATCAGGAGAAGAAGAAAAATTGAACCGCCGAAGTAGAAGTGCAAAGCTCAGAGTTATTCAGAAGCACTGAAATATAAAACATTGCAAACTGTGTTCTGGTGTAGAGCCCTTAAAACCATTTGTATTCATAGGGTAGCATATCTTTAACCTGGGTGTTCTGCATATTCATCTTCAGAAAGAAAGAAAAAAAATGGTTCTATATTTACAACTTTTCATTAAGAGAAAAAGTGGTCAAAAGCAACTTGCAAATTACCTGATACCTGTTTTACTTGAGAAATTTCTAGCAAATTGCAATCTGGAGATTTGGATTTTAGTACTTCATCCACTTCTTGCATATTTCATCCACCTCAACTGTTAATTGTAATTGTAGCAGAAAGTGTCATGAGTTTACTTGATGTTCATGAAGTCTTTGGTTTAATAGAAAGAGTTATAGCATATTTGAGGCCAATATTGGATAAAAAGAATGGAAAAATATTAAAGTAATTTACAAAAAACTTTCAAAGTTGAAGTGGGGTGATTTGTAACTTCAAATCCATTGATAACAAAATTTGGAGAATTATTTTCAACAAATATGTGGGATTAAGGAAAATATTTAGCAAAAAGAAAAACACAATTGATTTTTCCTTCTCATTTTTCATTTGAATAAATCGTTCATTGATTTTTTTTTAAGAGAAATCAGTCACTGGTTTAAATAAATATTAATTTAATGTTTTGTATATACTAAAATATTTTATCATTCTTATAATATCAATATTTTTTATTACCAACTTCTAAACATCATGGTTAAATTAACAATGTTTTTCGATGTATTAAATTTTACTTCTCGTTTTGTTTGACATCTAGAGTCACATAAAAGTGTAAAAATGATTCATTGTAATATTTAATTGTAGATGTTAACTTCTATGAAGAGTTTTACTCACCAAATAACTTGCTTAAATGTATGGCGAAAATTTTTTAAGGACTTATTTGTATGAAAAAAATTATCCAAAGGCCTATAAGTTACTACTACTTCAATCTTTTATAGAACAAATTGAGTATTTATTCAAAAAAGAGTTATAATTTCATAAAATAAACTCAAATATGCATACGTTTCAAATATTTTAAATAATAACTAAAATCATACGTTTTAGGCATACATTATTAAATATTCTAATTACTACTTTAGACATATTTATTAAATATATCTAATATTTAAGAACATTTTTTCATATAATAGTTAATAGTACAAATTATGTATATATAAAAAAAATATTATTGTCTATTATATAACATTAAGCATGGTTGAAATTGGAAGTAATTTGTGTCTTAAAAAATAAAGTGACCTTGAAGTGGTGAATGATTAAAGGGGATGTTTATTTATTAGTATTTGAATGATTAGCGATTATGTTTATTAATTTCGAATATATTTTAATTTTTTACAAATATATTTTGTGTGTATTGAGAGATTTTTAGTTTCATCTTTCAGATTTAATATAAGAATTTGTCTGGTAGTGCTCCAAATTTGAAATGCCTATATATGATATGCTTTATATAGAATAAGTAAAAACAATAATTGTATTGAATTTTAAATTGTTTGATTAAACAATTTGGAAAGATTGATATTTTTTAGTAGTTTATTTTCTTCACTTATGCATTCATCATCAAACTTAATATCATATAAATAAGAGAATAATAAGTTTTCTAATTTGTTTATTTTATAGCTTCAAGTTATACATGACACAAACTATCATTCATCTTTCTCTCATGCAATCAAATTTTTATATGAACCTATAAATAAATATGAACTTTTAAAAACTATATAAACCAAATAAAGAAAATAAAAAACCATAAATAACTTGACACATTTCAAATGAGTTTCAATCACACTCACATCCAAAAGAACTGCAAGTCAAACTCAAGACTCGAATAATAAATATCTTCAACTCTCAAGTTTCATCCCTAAACATTTCCCACCATTATCTGTGCCATGTTCATCTGTGCCACCAATTATCATCCAGGAATTGAAAGTAAATAGAAGTATATTACTGGAGTTACTGAGCATATTATGTACTAAACCCTTCAAACATCATGTATAAAAATTCAAAACTGAATGTGAACATTTTTCCTACTTGAAAGAAACAAATACAGTTTACATTTAGAAGGTAGAAGTTATATAGTACACTTCAACAAACAAATATTCAATAAATAAGGAGATGTCACAACTTCATTTCTTGGCCAAATTCTTCAATAGTTTTTGTAGCTAGAGTCAGAACATCTACAAAAGCACTGAATGATGCCCGCAGAAATCTGGCTTCTGTTGCCTCAAAGTGCCTGAATAAGATTACACATTCAGCGTGCCCTTTAAGCTAAATTAACTAATGAAAGTAGTAAATGAATCCTTTTAGGTAAAAGAGACCAACATGAATGACTAACATATTGCAGATGATATTTAAAATTGTAGTCATGTCAAAATGTCTTCATGAAAAAATTGCAATTAACACAAACATGATGCACATAGGTATCTATAGATAGCAGCATTTCATACACAAATTTAATGGCTAAAAATTAATTGCAATAAAAAACTTCACTTGAGTTACCAAAATTAAGTATTTTATATCTAATTAACTCTTAATAACATGATAACATTAATTGCTTTTAACCAGCAAATGAAGCAATACTAAACTCACCATAAACTCATTTACAAAAACATTCAACTATTAATACTGAAGAGCATACTCACACTGACAGCTTTCCATCTGACACTGACATGCCTCTTTTTACTTTATCAGGTTGCAACTGCAAAAGGCACATAATTATATAAAAACTAGTTGAAAATAATTGGTAAAACATTGGAAAGATCATGTCTTAAGACAGTTACCTCTTTGTCAACTGCTAAGGCAGTATACACAATGGAAGCGTTCTCTTCAGATCCAAAATCCATTTCCATGTCACTGTAATTGTCATTCCGTTTTTAATGACAAGTTTGTCAGTATTTCAGTACACAAGGAAATCTCAGAATTTTCATAGCAAGTTTTTCTCGTGGCAGTGAATCTTTTAAATTCATGAAATTTACACGTAATTAATGTGCATATATTCACTAGATCTGATGATTCTTGAAAACAAAAAAATTTACCATAAATATTTAACAGATTAGTTCATAAACTTGAGATTTTGATTGCATTTTGCTTACTAAGTTCAAGACATTTACACACAATTAATGTACATATATTCACTAGATCAGATGATTCTTAAAAACAAAACATTTTACCGTAAATATTAAGTGATTAGTTCATAAACTTGAGATTTTGGTTGTATCTGGCTTACTAAGTTCTGGTCTAAACAGGACTTGGACCAATTATTTGATTCAGGCAGCGCAAAGCATAAGGAAGCTTTATGATTTGGGTAATTCACTCCAAAAGGCAAGCAAAGGGAATAAGGAAGGGAAACTTCTTATGCTGACTAGATAGACTGGTTAGGAAGGTAACATGAATATAAGGATATGAGTGTATCACAAGCATGACTGACTAAAATCAATTTGCTGACAGTAGTTTTCTCTGAGAAGCCTAGGGCTCTGATTATCTTTTGTTAGAAATTCGGCTCGGTGCCCTTCTGGAATAGAATAACACTCACACTAGTTCTTGTTCCTGGTAACTTACACAGACCTAAATCTATAATTTCATTAGTAGCCCAAGAATTAGGAGGATACACAATGAAATCAAATGCAACAGCTACCAAAATAGAAACTAAGAAATGCCAATCACCTGAGAAATTTAAAAACAACTCAGAGCATTCAATTATTATATTATAATCTAAAATGTCCAGACATGACTGCACAAAAACTCAAAAATTGTAAGTCTGAAAGTATCAAACGTTTTGTCAACAATGAATTACATCTTTCCTAATATGTTAGTACGGAATTTAAAGTTGTCGGGCAGGAAGGCTTTCCAATCTTTAAATACTTTCTTTTCCCAATATTATGAATCAGCCATAAATTTCTCCTCTAAAAACCTGCCCACATAACTGTTTGAATCTGTATTTGCCCCCTAAATAATGTTACTCTCAAAATATGAACCATTAAATAAAATTGAATTAGAACTTAAGTTCAATGAATAACGAAAATATTTAGTGAAATATCTACCTTTCATTTCATCTAAGAACAAGCTTCAAATTGCATGTAGTATTTCATTTTACATCTCATACCTGTATAATTATATGTACATTACCTACTTAAAATCAACTTTTGCTCCATTTTCACTGGCTATTGCTCATGGAAAAGACACTATCAAAACAGTGATAGAGGGATTATAGACCTCCTATTTTTACAACGTTATTAAGAATAATACAAGTTCAAGCCTAGCAAGGAGAGAGGTAATCTTGCTCTGAAACACTAGAAAGGAAGAGAGAGGAGACTTGCTGAGGGAATTTTACTATTTCTTCTTTGGTTTTGTTACTCAAAAAGGATTCCATAATTTGATTTGTCTGTTCCAAATGTTCTATCCCAGTTCCAATTGTAGCTCATGCGACAAGCATACAAAATTCCAGGATCAAGGTCTATGAATGCCAATTGTAACATACCATAACTATAAGGAAAATTAATGAGGGAATGATATTGTTATGGGCTTCTATTAACTGATCCGCAAGCCAATGTATATGAATTCAAATATGTATTCAGAAGTAAAAAGTGTAATTAGATCGTGCTCCCCTCTCCCAAATCCATGTTACAGGTCCCAAAAATTCCCTCTCTAACATACCACACATTATTCTAATAGTCCCTTCGCAGTAACTCACGAGCCATATGACGCTCACAGCCAACTAGGTCAGTTACATGACTCGCGTCCTCTCCCTCTCTCTCAATTCTGGTTAGGTACATTTGCATATACTTCCTTTTCTTGTCCACCTGGGTGATCTTGGTATTTGTGTACCTTGGACCATAACAGAAAACAAATAATGTATTCAACCAGAAAGCAGCTTCAAGCAAGCAGAGCAGACAATTAACCCAAGAGCAGAGAACAACAAAATGTAGCCAAAAGATGCCATAAATGTGTAGCCTGCCTGAAAGTAACCACAAAGAGACCAAGAAAGGCCACGAGACAGATAACGGTGCTGCAAACAGAAGCATGGAGGGTGGCAGTGGACCCCACATGTTGAACCACGTAATAAAGAATAATAACTTTTGAAGCTTTTAATCATCTATTTGCATTATAGCTTGAAAAGTAACGGACAGGTATCAATTTGATCTTTATTGAAAGCTTTAACAAAAGGGTATTTGAAACACAAATTACATAAGTTTCAAATTTTGGTTTCATCATGCACTCATACTTTTACAGTTAAAGAATGCAAGAGAAATTTCAAGTGTTTTTTCCTACATAGTTCCTTGTTACTACAAGCTTCTGTCCTAGGTGCTCTCCAACTTTTATCTTCTTACTAAGTCAATATAATAATTCCTATTAATCTCTCAGCAAGCAAAACATGATAATAAAACTCACTATAAAAATTAATCCATACATATCTAGACTAAATTTCTTTTATGCAGGAAATATATTATATTTGGGCAGCAACATAAAGTCTTATCTGGAAACCATTGCCAATATGTGATACATCTCTAATTTCAAATCCTCACAATGAACTTGTCACCCAAGAAGATAAACATTGCAAACATATTTCTAAAATTGCCATCCAAAACTCTATTCTGTTACTATAGCATCTAAATATCCTGCTGGCAGAAATAGAAGTATACATATACACTAGGTTGTCCTTTTACTTGCCCACATCAAGATTTTCAACCATGAGTTTGTAATGGTAAAGCGTCAAGCCATGACAAAAAAAGGTTTCTAAGAAGTAAATACCGTCTGTAATAGTTCAGAAGCACGACTAAAGTAATCAATTTCTACTCAGACAAATACCATCTCACTACTACAAAACAAGATCAATATAAAAACAGCTCCAAAACTCAAAACAAAGGCATAAAACATTATCTGTACAAATTTTAAATAAGAGTTTTCAAGGAAAAACATGGTATATATAGATCCATTTGGACAAACGTCAACATAAACACTTGTAAGAGATGAAAATAAGAAAGTAAAAAAAAACTTTTATAAACTAAAACTAGCTTGTACATAAGCTATATTGTTGAAGTTCTCTCATTAATTATTTGAAAGTTGGTTTTTAACTTGTGCAAAAGCTAATTTTAACTCTTTTTCTCCATTTTTTTCTTCTCTTATAAGTGCTTCTCCTGTATAGCTCTTGTATTTCCTAAATCGAAGAGGGATTATTTGGATGAGATACAGGACAAGACGTGCTAGCTAGCAACACAGAGTAATATTATTGCTTAAAATTGATTGAAAGTTACAAAATCTAAGAGTAAATAGCTAAATTAAAGATAAGGCCCAGGAAAATTTATGATATGTCAATGGTAAAATTGGGTTTCTAGCTTTTCTCCCCACCGGACAGAAGGGTATCAAATCAACAAAATGCAATTTAGAAACCAAATTCAAAATTTGAACAAATATCATCAAGAAGAAATAAAATTCAGTTCTGAATTCTCAATATCAAGAGAAATACACATGCCAAGTCATCATTTGCAGAATGGAAAACCGTGGCTAATTAAAAAATTGGTAGAAAAGTTTAGAAAGAGAGAAACCAGGAGAATTCCCATTGCGGTTGGGAATGTGGTGTGGTGGAAGCCATGTGTGACCCTTCAAAGCGTGGAGTGGCTCTGACTGCAAAGGAAGCGGAAACAGAGTGGCGGAAACAGAGTGGAACAGGATTCTGAAATAGGGTTTCTTTACTAAGGCACAAGGAGGGAAAAGAAAACACACATAAAATGACTTTTTCTTTTGATTTTTTTATAATGTCCACTTTTTTATAATAAAAGGTAGAAAAACA
>Ga0123341_1005297_pt1 | contig 11490 bp, 5 predicted proteins | sample Turbeapinknodule_FD_89959 | JGI IMG/M metagenome (GOLD analysis project Ga0123341, IMG submission 89959) | Root nodule microbial communities of legume samples collected from Mexico - Turtle bean Mexico pink nodule | ecosystem: Host-associated > Plants > Roots > Nodule | place: Mexico: Nepantla... | reverse complement strand
TACATTATTTTATTTTATTATGAAAAAGTGGTAGTTAAATTTTATAATTGTATAAAACATATTATAAAAAAGATTATAAAAAAATGGTGGTTAAATTTTATTTATTCAGAATTAAAATTACGTTAGTTAAAAACGCCATTACTTACGTATATTATGGCGCCAGAATCTTCTTCAATGAATGTAAATTGCGACAGTTATAACTGACACTACTTACGTATATTATGGTGTCAGAATCTTATTCAATGAATGTAAATTGTGACAGTTACAACTGACACTACTCACATATGAAAACCGCCACTATTTACACTATGTTTAAAGTGGCGGGTGTTGCGGCGGGTAGCGTAAAACCGTCACATTAAACTTTGTGGCGGCCAGTTCTATGGCAGTTTGACAAACCGCCACAAGCGTATATTGTGGCGGTTATAAACGCCAGTTTATACGAAAATAACCGCCACAATATACACTTTTTTTTGTAGTGGAAGTGTGATTTCTTGTAATCAGGTGTAATCTGTTCCATATTCTCTTGTAATTTTTTATCAGTTTGAATACTTGTAATCTGTGTATCTATAAATTCATAGGGTTGTTCTGACTGTGTATGTGAGAAGTCAAAGAGGGTGTGTGTTCTTGAGTGGTCAAGATCACCTCTTTGAGTTTATGGTGTGTTGTAATCTATTGTTGATTACCTAGTGGAATACCCAGTGGTTTTCTGAGGACTGGATGTAGCTCTGGTAAGGAGTGAACCACTATAATTGTTTGTGTGATCTTCTCTCTCTCACTCATTTAAAAACTGTTTGACTTGTGATTTTATCTCTGCTGCCATAAACAACCGATTAAATCGTATTTTCAACCGTTTTTTTTTCTAGTAACATTTTTTAATCTATTTGTTTTCTTGGCTGGTCTGGTTCTTTGATCTGTAAATCATCATTAATCTTCATTATTAGCCAGTATTTGCGAAAACAACTTGCCTTAAACAATTCACCCCCCCCCCCTCTTGTTAAGACCATTAATTCTAACAAAGATCACATGACCAAAAAACAAGTGGAGGAACATTGGAGCTTATAAACACTTGAAATATCAAAGAATTGAGCAATGTGCGACTTGCTTTGCATGGAGTGACGAAAATACAAGTGCATCCACTTTGCACAATTATTCCCACATTCCCTAGTGCACAAAGTGTTTTGAGTCTCTCCCCTAGTGCACATTCCCTTCTTGTACTCACTTTGAAAATGAATAAGAATTGAACTTGCATAAAAGATTGTCTTCTTGTTTTTCAAAGTCACTTAAAAATGGGAGTATTCTTCTCCTAGGTTCTCCACTAAGGAACCTTCCTTGGAACTGGATACCTCTCAAGTTTCTCTTTCAAAGCTTGGTGAAAAGTTTGGAGTTCTTTTGAGTATTCTGCCAACGCTTGAAGGGTGCTTACATCACATTCACTACAAGAAATTCATAACTTAGCGTTGACCAAAAACTGACGCAAGGGAAAGAAAACCGACACTTAAGCGTGGGTTATGCGTCGGCCCAAGAGCAGATGTTAAAACCCTATAAGCTAATTTCATTATTGTCAACATTTGAAGGGACATAAATAGCATGGGTCAAACCCACTCTAAGTTGTCGCAAAATGTATTAAAGTAAATGCTTAGCGTGTGCTAGACTGACTCTAAGAAGAATATTTTAAAAAATAAATAAAAGGTTTGTGTGGGCTAGGCCGCTTAAGCCCACACTATTTAAAAAAAATATTTAAAATTGCAAGAAACCAAAATTTCTGTAAATTTTAAACTAGTTAGATATTCAATGTCTATTTTAAACCTAGACCAATCAATGCACGGCCACGGGTTCATTTCAAGAAAATTATTAAATAAAACTAATTTTAAAGACCAAAAATAAGAAGTTACTATATTGACTAAATTATATATTATTTTAGAGATTAAAATAATTATTGGTATCTAAATTAATTTTTATTATTGATAAATAACTTTTAAATTTTTTATTTTATTTTATTATTTCTTAACTCCAACAAAGTTTGATGCTATATAAAGTAAAAAAAAAAAATCAAATTGATTTTTCAATCAAAAGTGTTATCTATGTGAAATCCTCGTTTTTTTCTTTCTCTATCCCTGTCTCGAAGGTAGAGCGTATGAATCAATAGAGAACTTCTCCTTTTGTAACTAGATGAATCAATATGATTACATTTCAATTCCTTTTCGATATCTCAGAATCGAATTGAATCCCAAATTGATGAGTTAGTGTGAGTTTATCCATGCGGTTATACACCCTTCAAATAAGAATCTATTTTCTGAAATATTTCAACTTTCATGCGTTGGTGGGTCTTCAAGATCCTTTCGATGACCTACTATGTTGCCTAATACAAATCTATTTTAGCCAACAACTTTAAAATTTAAATAATTAATAATTAAAACTTTAATATAGATACCAATCTAAAAATGTTAGAATTAATTTTTATTTATAATTTGGTGAATGAAAAAAATAAGGCAAGTTGTGTAAGAGAAAGAAAGGTAGGGTAGGTATGTCCATTTTGGAGTTAAAGGGGTTGTTTTGTTTTCTCAGCCACCTTATCATCTGCTTCCACCAGTCCTCTATTCTCCTTCTCCCACTACTTTCTTTTTATCATTCTTTTATTGCAACCATCATTTCTTTCTCACACTATTCCACATCTAATAAACTGTGCACAATATTTATATCTACGCACCATGCAAAAACGTTTTTATTTAGTTTTCACTTTTTAAGATTCAATTTATTGTCTTCGTACGTGGCAATGATTCATTTAGTTGAATTCAGTTTGATCACCATCCACACTTCCAGTTGCCAATTCTCAGCTATGGATGGAACTCTCCATCCACTCTTAATCCAAGACAAGCCCACTTAGCCCAACAACATCTTCTCAAATAGTTCAAACCACTCATCTTTTACTATCCCATTTTCTTTAAATAACCTTCAATCAAATACAACACCATTACCTTATTTACTTTTTCATCTCCTTGCTTTCATTCATCATTTTAAATGTTGTTGCATAGACTTATTATGGTAAAATAATATAAAAATAGTTATAACTGTAATTGCTTAGATGGGACGCGTATTTTATCGTAGCAGATTATACATGTAAATCTCTAAACGCTTGGTTCGACAGATGTGTGTTCGGTCTCTCTTTGTTGTTTTGGATATTTGGTTTTTCTTTTATAAGAGGTACACTTTTTCTATGTTGCGGAGCTGTTTAACACTTTATGTTTAGCATGGGTCTTTTTTTTGTAAGGGTAATTGATCTTTTGCTTTGTTTTGGCAGATTTGCATTCATTGTATTGTGCTTAGAGAAGATGTTTGGTATCTTTAAAGTATATAAGGGTTGGAACATCCCTTTGTGTTCCTTTTCTATTAACTTATTGTTTACTTATTAAAAAAATGATTATACATGTAAATTGTAGCTTTCACCTCAAATAAGTAACATTAGGTGTTTTGAGCTAGTATATGGTTTAAGCATTAACTTTCATAAGTCAATAACAGTAGTCACGAGTGTAAAAAGAGGAATGTTAAGATTGCTTTTGTTAAAACTTTAAATTGCAATAATCAAATGGTCATACCATTCAAATACTTAGGCTTATAAGTGGATGGGAACCCAAGGAAAAAAAAATAGTTATGGATAGCTACCTTGGATAAAATTAGAAGTAAACTTAATGCTTAGAATAGTAGGTATCTAACTTTAGCAGAAAGAATATATCTTATAAAGTTTGTATTTATTGTCCTCCCACTATACTATTTTTCTTTCTTTAAAGTCTTTATTTCTATTTGTCAACTAATTATAAACATTATGAGAAAATTATATAGCAATGATTTGGAGTATATAGGATCATAGGAACATAATTGTTTTTAAACAAGGGAAGATTAATGTGAATGAAGTTTTCCACATGGCTCAACTCAAGACTTAGATTTAGATGAAAAGTAAAGTGTCTCGTATTAACTTTTCCAATTCTGATTAGATTTTGTACCCTTTACTTTGTCGGAGAACAATCAAATATGTAAAATAAAATTGTAAGCAAGTGTTAAGTATATGTGAAGGATCACTTTAAGATGACACAATCTTTATAAAAAAAAATATATAGAATCTCATTCTACAGTCAAACTCAAACTCCTCACAGAAACTATCAACAAATTATTATTCTCAACAAAAACAACAAAGAGGTATGTTCATGGCAATAACAACGTTTAGAGTAAATCATCACTAACAAACTCCAAAATATATATAAACATAAACAGTTACCAATTAAAAAAAAATCGACTCTAATTAATATATTAAGCACATGTGTCTTTATTGCAATAGTTCAAGTAATTTTTTAATGTCATGATAATTTGTTTTAAAATAATAGAAGATACCCTCTTTCAAATATTGCAAACACACTCAAATGTATCTTCGACTTTGACTCGAAGTGGTGGTTATTTAAGTCGGAACTATCTCAATCAAACATTATTTATTAATTAGCTCTAAAACTTTATTCAAGCAAAATGTGTTGAAGGCAAAAGAGAATGATGCGACAGTTAAGTAATGTTGATGGGAAAAAAATAGAAAAATGATAAAATGCACAAGGGTGGTGCGTGATATCTAGTTATCAAGTTACTTTAATGATATAAGGTGCATTGTTTTTTAATATAAAATGATATAGTGTGGAAGAACCATTTCTGACCCTTTAATTGGTTATTTAATATATATATCTTGTTTGAGTGATGCAGGTGAAAATCCCAGCAAAATCCCACTAAGCAATGTTGTAGAGATGGAAGATTATGATAAAAGATTGATGATCTTCTCTGAGACATTTAGGGCAATATCTTGGATTAGTGTTGTAAAATCAGTAAAGTAGTTTATTATTATGCTTTAATAATTGTAGGCATGATGATACATGGTTCAATGATGATTACGTGAATAATCATCTTCATAATGCTGTGACCCATCAACATTCATTTAAGAAACTACTCTCTTAATTAACTACTCAATCGGTTAGGTAAAAAAGTATGCATATCGAGAGATCGAAAGGTCGAAAGAAGATAAAGATGAGTGTAAATGTAAGTGAAAATATTACGTGAGAAGGTATACAAGTGTCAGTGTTAATAAATGATACGCTTGAAAGAGAAATAAAATCAATTAAGTATAAAAATTATTTAATAAGAGATAAATGAAATATTAAAATGATATAAGAGATCCAATAGGTTCATTAGCAAGATGTATAATATAAATAGATAGAATGTATAGTTCAGAGTGTTTCTGCAGTTACCACACTACACCGTAGATTGAAAGAAAGACCGAAAAGATGTGAGTGACTGAGAGAAGAGGTTTAGGGTTTAAATAGATATAATGTTTAGTTTAGTTTTATTTTTTTCAGAAAATAAAATATAAATATTGACTTAAGATTTGGAGTGTTCCTGCAAGTACCACATCACTAATTTAGAAACTGAAAAGACATGAGTGACCGATAGAAGAAAAACAACGGAAAAAAAGAGAAACCGAAAAGACGAAGTGAAAACAAATTCTGATGAAACTCTTTTTCATATAATTAATACAAGTAAAAGTATATTTTTACAAGGACAACTTCAAAAATACCATTGGGGTGGCTTCAAAATGCATTATATTAAACACAATTATAAACTGAGTTTAACGACTATGTTTTGTTCCGTAATTGAATTGAACTTAATGATTAAAACTTGTGACATGGATGTTCACGTCCACATTTGATTAGTATGCATCTGCATTAATGATGTTGAAATGAAAAGTATTAAGTTTTTCTCGATTACCCAAAGATTTGATGTTGCTCACATCACCCTTTCATATATATCACAGTTTCAGGTCAATTGAACGGTAGTGGGATGCTTGCTAATGTCCAATGTTTTCAAATACATAAATATCTCATAGTCAATGTAATTGACTACAAATAATGCTCTAAAATAACATTTTTGTTACATTATCTCATATCAACATTATGATATTTATTTATAAATATTCTTGAAAGTTTTATTTTGATTAGAAATATATAAGTGAGTGTAAACATATTATAAGTAGATTTTATAAAGTTGAGTTCGACTTGAATTTCACTTCTTAAGTTGGTATCGAGTTATTCAAGTCTATCTTAATAGCAGTTTGTTGAACTTATCAGGTCACCCACTATCGAATTGTTATCGGATCATCTATTCTATAATTCCAAATACGAATCATCCATTATATAGTTTTATATATGAATTATATATAAATTCACAAATCTTAACATAAGAAGATGTGTTAGAGATCCACAACAACTAAAAATAAGAACATTATTAAACTTCACTTCTTAGAACACCATATAAGATTTTTACACTAAAGTTAAGTTTATTTATCATGTTGCCACTCATTATGTAACAATGAGTGTGTGCAATGCGCTCAACATCTTGTTAAAGAACTGCTAAAGAAATTAAAATAATATATCCTGTAAAAGAATTAAATAATGTATTTTATGCATTTCCAATCAAAGGCATGCTTTATGCCCTTCGAAATTATTAAACCTAGAATCCTTCCACACTAAATATGTGAAACCATATCTTTTGGTAGCTACTCCATTTTTTTAAATTTATTACTTATTCTGGAATAGTACTTTTCTTTATAAATATTGTACATTTTATTTTATTTATAAAACTATTTTTTAGTTCTAATCTCAATTAATGTATTAGTTTTTATTGTTCATATGTTAGATTTTTTGTGTGCAGGTTCTTGTTTCTAGTGTTGGTGTGACTTTGATGTTAAAGAATTTTTTTTCAGAAATATTCGTAATGAGATAGTCAAGAAGTGAAAGCTCCCCTTTAATTTATTTTATTTTCAGTCAGTCAAAAAAAAAAAATAAGAAAACAAGCTTAAAAGTTCTTGTTTGGCTTTCTTAATCCCAAAACGTGAAAGCACCACCATCAAATTTATGAACCAAATTTATATTGCAACATTCACTCTATCTCCACGTACGTATAGGTTCATAATGTTAATGTTAACACACGCCAATAGTAAACTTTTTAAGGTTTTTTAATTAATTTTCTAAATCCAAGTTTCTTTTGAAACATTTTTATGTATCTTAAGAACAAGAAGAAAAAGATCTTGTTTTCTTTTGTTGTGTGGATCACTTCTTTTATGATGTTTATGTGGACAGTTATTGGCTAAGTGATTGGAATTTGAAATTTGTGGTGTTATAAATTAGATTCGATTAATAATTTTTTAAGGCTAGAGTCTAATAAAAAAAGTCAAATTCAAAAGAATGTTGACAAATAATAAACATTAAACATAATAATCTTGTTATTTTTTTCTTAAATTAAAATAGCTTAAATACTGAAAATTGACCTTAAATGAATAAGCGACCTTTAACATTGAATAATAACTAAAAACAAGACTAGATATAATAGGAGAAAAAAAAAATACTTTATATTTAAAGCATAAAGAGATGTGTAAGATCGAAAAAAAGGTAGAAGAGGAATTCGATTAAAAATCTTTGTATTTTTAGTTTAGACTGAATGTTTTATTTGAGATTCATCCTTCTTGACTATCACAAAATTCGTTAAAACTATTCTAATTATCAGTTGTTTCTGTTTATAGAGGTGAATAACCTTTATTTTGTCTTGTGCGTTATGATTCTAGTATTTAATTATTGATTATTTTCCTCTTTAGTTAAACCTAGAATGAGTGTACTACTTGTATATATTCAAACCCATTTGTTTTGATTTCAATAACAAGAAAGAAGAGATATTCATTCTCATATCCTTTGTCTTCAATTTACTCTTTTGTTCATCTGTTACCTTTTGTTCATCCCTGTCCTGTTTTATTTTGTAATATGGTATCAGAGCCAGGTTCGAGTCTATCCTAGCGAGTGTTTGTGTTGGGCCTATCGTCCTACCTGCTATCGGGCCGCTATCGGACCACCCATAATATATAGTCTCACGCACGAGTTGGCAGTCTCGGCGTGAGGTGGGTGTGTTGGAGATCCCACATCGACTAGAGATTAGGACATTTCATTGTATATAAGTGGGTGCAAACCTCACTCCAAGAGTCGATTTTATGAAGTTGAGTTAGGCTTAAAGTCCACTTCGTAATATGATAACAAAACTAACAAAACGTGAATCATCCTCTTTAAGATTGCTGCTTGGTGTTAATGGTTAGTATGATCCAATATTATCTTCACCATTGATGGTAGCAAAGTTTGGTATTTGAAGTGTGGGTGAGTGCAGTGTGACCTTGAAAGGGCAATGGGTAGAATTTTGAGGTGCCATACATAGAGTTGAAAAAAGGTTACTGAAATTTCATTGTCAAAAGCTAAAAGGAATTATGAAAATGTGGTTTTGTTGAATATAGATATATAGTCTCTATAGACTATAAACACTTTTAAGAGGCTTCTTCTCAATTTCCTCATGCAACCTTTCCGCTTTTTAGGGTCAACTGTTGATTGTTGGCGTATCCTTGATCGGATCCATTGACTTTTCATGCCCACACCACATTACCTTTCATGGGCACATAATGCTTGACCTAAAAAAATAGGTTAGTGATGTAGACACATGTTATAACACCAGTGTTAAAATTCAGATTGATATCTTAAACGTATGGTATGTATGTATTCGATTAAAAAGTATGATGTTTTTAGTTAGGTAGAATAGTTTTTTATGTCTTTCAGAAGTACTAGTTTTTGTGATAGTTTTGAGTGGTAGGATGTTTTGGTCGGTGGTACTGGGTAGGTAGTTAGTAAAATTGTGGGATTTGTTGTGTTTGAAGAGAGACATGTATGTTCATGTGTTTTGTATATGAGTTGGATTAATTCTTAAGTTCCTTTATAAATCCTAAACTCTAAACCCTAAATCATAAACTCTAAACCCTAAAAAAATCGGTGAAATTTGGAAACAACAAATAAATTATCCTTATCTCATGGGAAGGGAAAAGGAAAAACACTAGAGAATATTTTTTAAGAAATAAAGGGATCAAACCCAATACTCCATAATGTTCCTACAAGACCTAAACCCTGCAGAACATTTCCTCTTGTTGCAATCTTCTCGTCTTTCCGGTCTTTCGGTTAGGCTTCTTTCGGCTGGATCTCCTTTGGTCTGGACACGATGGGGGGAGTACCTGCGAAGACACTCCGACAATCAAGTCAGTCGGGAGTGAATAGTTACCTTGGGTGATGTGCCTCTTCTGCTATTTATACGGCTCTAGATGGGCTATGGCTGCTATGGGCCTGCTTTAGAGTCCAAACGAATGCCCAATTGTGCTTTAACCGTGCTTATCACCTAAGTTGGCTTGTTTATACCTAATTACGTGTTTAGCTTTGTATCTTGTCGTCTAGTCGGTTTTGTTGTCTGGTCGGCTTTTCGGCCATCCGATAGTACACATAATATAATATTTTTAATATTAATATTTTTTATGATATTATTTATTTTGTATTTTGATGATTTTGTTTCCCATTTGCCTAATGTTAGGGTTGGAAATGGAGATGCATATGGGGCTGTTAAGCAGTGTGTCTTTGGTAGGCATTATGGGTACACAATCTGTAGAGTTGACTGATTCTGCCAATAATAAACTTTTGTTTTGATTCACATGTGATCTAAAATTGAACCTGAGGAAGAAACTGATAGGTTTTGTTTGTATTTGAATGATATATATGGGATTATGCAAGATATTATGAAGATTTAAGATAGTTTGGAAGTTGCAATAATAGGTAATTTTGTGGAGAGTTTTTGGAAAAAGATAAGAAAGTGTGCATTGAATAATAATAAGTGCTTATCATATCGGATTTTAAGCGATTTGTTTTGGAATTAACCTTGGTTATGGTTACTGTTGGAGGGTACAAGTATGGTAGTGGAAATAACACTATAACGCCATTTTTCATGCTTACTTTTCTACACTTTCTAGAAACCAATTTATCTCTCAATAATTTTGCACTTTCTAATAAATTAATGTACACCAGAGGAATTAACTTCATCAAGTTTATACTTGTTTTCACTATTTAGTTACTGAGATTATATGGTTTTTGTTATACACTTTATCAGAACGGGACATCAATTTATATTACTACGTATTACTGCAATTTTAAAGCATTCTCCAAGAGAGAATTGACTAAGAGAGCATGAATCTGTTTTTGAATAAATTTATTTATAAACTCTTAAAAAATCCACACTAATAGTAATATTTATTATAGTTAATTTTAATAAAATTGTTCTTGTGTGAGAGTTTAAGCATAAAGAACTATTGAGAGGATTCTTATCTCCTTCTATCAGTTGATCATACTGTCCTTTAGCTCCCTTCATTCTTAGCTTTGGCTCTCGGTCTTCTCGTAATCCAGACTCGAAGGATACCTGCAAAAGGCACTCCAACGCTCAAGTCATTCAAAACGTTTGGTACTCGATTCCCATAGCAATGTATATGATGACGTACCTGATTATTGGATTATGTGTTATTTATATTACCTTTGGTGGGTTTTCCTTATTGGGTCAGGTTAAGGAGTTGGGTCGTACTTAAGACTGCATTACCTAGCTCCTAATCACGGATTACCTTCGTTGACCTTGGCTGGGCATAATTGGACTTGAGCTATCAGTCGGCCCAACAAACGTGGGCTTTGACTGCATTCGGTCATCCAATGATTGAGTTTCAGACGTTACATTAGTCATACAGTCCTTACCAGTACAAAAATATTTTCATTTCTTTCTTATTTCCAATAAATGTTTTTTAAGATTGTATTATCTGTGTCTAAATATTGAAATAAATACTTTAATATTTTATTACAAATTGTACCATACAGATATGAGATCTCACTAGTATAAAAAATTGCATTGATTAAGTCTTACTCTAAAACCCTAGTAATAAGATTAAAGAAGAATTAAAGGCAAAATCATATATCATGTCAGGACATTAACCACAAAAATTGTAATACAGCTCTAGTATCTATATAAGAGATGAATGCACTTTTAACATATTTTTGTTTTTATCTAATGCAGATAGTTAATTGTTATAGAAATTAGTTGGATCTGGTTTTTTTTAATTTAGAGAATCACATAATATTTATTATACTCAATTACCTAATATCAAATACTTACTTGATCGTGTGAAAGGATATTTTATTCATCCCTCTATATTTTGACCAACCTCTAGAATGAATGACATTAGAGCATAGCAAAAAGCAGAAGAACTTTCCGGCCCAAAGAGAAACACAAACTAAAATGTCAATCAATATGAAACAAAAATCCACAGAATGAAATGCAAGTGAAAAGAATGTTGTGATTTAGGTATTAGGCATCATGTATAAACAAGGGATCCGAGGTGTCACTAATTTATATCTTCGATCTTATATTAAGTATTCTATTTTCAAAATAAAGTATTGTTTCATTTTAATTTTAAAATAACAGGATAGTTATAATTTAAAATAAAATATTGTTTAATTTTAACATAAAAAATACTTGCAATAATAATAATTATAAATAAAATTATATGAAGTATTGTATTAT
>Ga0123341_1005296_pt1 | contig 11491 bp, 5 predicted proteins | sample Turbeapinknodule_FD_89959 | JGI IMG/M metagenome (GOLD analysis project Ga0123341, IMG submission 89959) | Root nodule microbial communities of legume samples collected from Mexico - Turtle bean Mexico pink nodule | ecosystem: Host-associated > Plants > Roots > Nodule | place: Mexico: Nepantla... | reverse complement strand
GATTTAATCATTAGTTTAATGTATTTAATTAAATATATTAATTAATTAAAAATTTAACAAATACTTATATAATTAACTATATTTTTAAAATAAAAAGTTATTAGATTAAAATTGTATATTAATGTTTATTTTTCTTTTTAGTAATATATATAACAATTACTAAAATCAAACACGTATTCAATTACATCAATTATTAACGAAATTTAAATAAAACTAATAAAATTATAATTTTTATATTAAATTGTTTTTTGTTTTTATTGTACTAAAAATGAAGTAGATCAATATTTTATGTGAAATATGATGTGTCACACTTTATATAGACCTAATAAATCTATCAGTTTAATTTTTTTTAGGCTTATTGATGTTCATTTTAGTTATTTTTGAACAACTTGATATCATATATGGGTTTGGAATTTCACATAATTTGTCATTTATTGTCATTTTTAAAATATTTAAAACAACATCAAATGAAACTCAAATGATAAATCACATGATGATATATTAGAAAATATATTTTTGTTGATATAACATGATTTGTATATAGTGGTCTTACTAATTCGTATGCACAAAGTAATACGTGAGTACCTTTCAATATACAACCACATTCACTATCAATGCCAACATATCGTCAAACTCTTTAGTAATAATATTCATCAAAACATATTAAGATACAAACCCTTAAAGTCTTTCAGTATGATACCTTAATTTTATTATGTTATAATATTATCGCGTTATCTAGTGCGTCCCAACAAATACACAAGTCTCTTATACTATTTTAAAGTACTTGTTTCAAGTTTCAATAAGCATATTCAATATTTTAAATTAAAAAAAAAAAGATGTAGACCTGACACGATCTACATGTTTATTAATCATAAGTAATGAATATATGCAAACATACCTATTTAATGTTGTATTCCTCAAATCCATCATATTATTTGTCTATGCCTAACACTTTTTTTTCTTGTGTAGAATGATTCATATGTCATTCACATATTAAAATATATGATAAACAGATGACTTCAAAATGTCTCACACACCTTATAAACACATCACAATTTGCAAAATTCATCATAAATGCATATGCATTCATAACAACTCCTCAAGCCTATTGTGAACACCCAATTTCATTTAGGTATTTAAAATTTGTTTCTAAAATTTAATTATTAGTTAAATCTTTTTAAAAACTGAAAAAAAATCATTAATTTTAGATAAAATAAAATAAAATAAAAAAATATAAATAAAAAAATACAAATAGAATTAAAATAAGAAAAAAGAGAGATAAAAGTAGAAAATATAAATCTTTGGATAGAAATATTTCTTTACAAAAAATAATAAAATAATATGCTACTTTAATTTTAATAATAATTCAAAATATTTTAACAATATACAAATATACAGTGTAGGTTTTTTATTATCTCTTTTTTATTCTCGTTCTTTTTAAATAAATATATATAATACCAGGGTCCAACTGATTTGTTTACCCTAGTTTTCACCTAAAATAAAAGAAAAAATGAAGTAGAAAAGAAAGAGGAACAAACAAGAGAAAAAGGGAGAAGGAGTAGTAAAAAAGAAGAAACATAGAAGGTTGATAGATTTTTCTCCTATTAATTTCATTGAAATAATTTTCGTTTTATTTTGCTGCTATTTGTTTTCTTTTCTTTATGAAATTTTGGTTTTAATAGAACACAAGAAACAAAAATTAGTGGTAGTTATAAATTTTTAGCATGTGAATGAAAAAAAAATGGTTGGTTAGTGAAATGTGGTTTATTTGAAATACATTGAATGAAAACACATGCAATGTTCTTTAATTTCCAACTACATTTTTTAAATCACCTTTACTTTACACTTTCTAATTTCATTTCTTCTCTTTTCTTCATTTTTTTTATTACTCACATGTAAGACAAAATTATACAAATATGTTAACAAGGAACATAGTTATATTAATTTTTGTTTCTATAATCGTAATTTACAATACCTTTTTATGTTAAAGAGTTATTTAGAAAAAAAGTTGTTTTATTATATATTATGGAGATAATGAAATATTTGAATACACATACATGTTATGTTATGTTTGTCTATCAAAAATTACATCAAATTATTATCTTATTTCTATCACATACATTATATATCTCCTATCAACTTGTTATGACCTAGGATAATAAGCTTATGAGTTTAGTTTTACTTCACCAGTGAGAAACGAAAGAAGACTTCCATCTCCAAATTTAATTCAGACACAACTCGCTTCTTTTTGGGTGTGAAACAATGTCAAACTATCCAACAAACATGAGTTTTCCCTAAAATGGAGGTGATCCAACCACACATTCGAGTACGATTACCTACCTTATTACGACTTTATTCCAGCACTAACCCTACCTTCAACATCCTCCTCCGTGCAGTTAAGTGTAACAACTTCGAACATGGCCAGTTCCCATAATGTGACGTCGGTGTGTAAAAAAGACCCGAAAACAAATTCACAGTTGTAAGACTGACCGTCGATTACTAACGATTTGGACTTCATACAAACGAGTTACAACCTACAATCCAAACTAAAAACGGATTTATTATTATACTTTTTACATACCTCCATATCAAATATATAATAATTTCAATCTATATAAAAAAAATATAATAATTTCAATATGTTTAGATATATGTATAACTATACATGACATTTTATATCTAGTGTTTATTAATTATATATATATATATACTTTAATAAATTAAAAAAAGGTTAGAGTTAAGGGCTAAAGAAGTGACGAACCCAGTTTCAGGGTTGTTTTGTGTTCGTTTTGGTTTGCTTCGTTTTGCTTTTTGTCACAACCATGGCATCCTTTGGGTCTCTCAAATCCACCATTTTCGACAAAGAAGAGAGAAAACAGTGAGCACTGTTTTTTTTTTTTTCCAAATATTTTCTTCAATTTCAATCGAATTCTATTTTGATAAACCCGACGTTAACCTAATCGGAATCGCAGGCAGTATCAGTGGCACATTCGAGGCCTCAATGCATACGATCGTCACAAAAAATTCATCAACGACTACGGTAATGTTTCTGCAGCAAAATCTTCAATAATTTTATTATTATTACCAGTATTTTTTTTTACTAAATGAAGTTCGTTTGAAAAATCTCCTGTTTCGTGATAAATGCTCTTTTGGTGTTGTATAACAAATGTAGTTTTGTTTAGGGTTGATGGAGAATAAGGATCTGAACAAATTTATAGCTGTTGATGTGTCTGGTTCCTTATAATAATGTCCTATAGCAAATGGGTGATGAACAGTTTCCTCCACTGAGATGAAAGGAGGCTACAGTCATCCTTACATATGTTCAATTATGTTATAAAAGCTATAATAATTTATTATTTAGTACTTATATTACATCGCTCTTAAAAATAAAATTGAAGTTCTTTCGAAGAATTTTCTGTTTCGTGATTACAATGGTTTTGTCTAGGGTTGATGGACTGTAAGGAACTGAACAAATTTATAGTTGTTTATTTGGTTGGTTCATTATAATATGTCCTACAGCGAATGGATGATGAACAGTTTCCTCCACCGAGTTGGAAGGAGGCTACAATCATCCTCACACTTGTATTTGAATATGGATCTCACTTCTCTAAAGTGAAATGTGAGCAAATTAATCTTGATTGTTGATGAGAAAATCATCTGTTGATATACTTGTTACGACACACCTGCATAAGAAATCATGAATGTGTTAATATATTAACAATATGCACCTTGCAACAATACCTTGGTCAATTCACAGGATCTGTATCTTTAAAACTACCCATCTTTACTGTTACCACTGATTTTTCTTTTATTACTAGCAAGTTTTGCTAATTCAGAGCAAAAAGAGAAGCGGTGTAGAGTCTATATACAAGTTTGTTTGTATTCTTCCTTTTTGTTCCTTGTGTTGGTAATAATCAGAATGTGTTAGCAGCTTTCTTTTGTTTGTGTTTCCTGTGACCTGTTGGAAGTTTGATGGAGCGATAAGTGACCAATAAAAGGATACCTTCATCCGAATGGCCTTTTGGGTAATTTAATTTTCTAGAAAACTACAATGACATTGTTTAATTGGTGAAGCTAACCCCAAACTAGTGAGATTAGGGCTTATGTTATTGCTGTTGCTGTTGCTGTTGCCATTGTTGCCCTGATGGATGTTATTATTTGCAGTAGTTTACTGAAGTTATTTTCTATTTATCTGCTTGTAGTTATATACCATCTAGGTTATACTTCAGTTTTCAGTGAAATTTCAGCTTAGTATTTTTTCTTTGGTTTAACTGTATTCTTTCCTATCCAGAATTTCTTCTTAGATTTTCTCTTTTTGTGACTACAGTTAATTTTTATGGAAAAGAACGACCTTCAAACTTAAAGTTGCCTATTAAAACAGATCAAGATACACTAAGAGAAGGATACAGGTAAGCTTGTTATATTGCCTTATCTAAGCTAAAGCTGGTGGGAATTTCTTTTCTTTTTTTATATTCCTTGAAACTATTGCCTTGCTATAGTTTTTCTTTTCTTGTTCTAACATAATAATTGAGCCTTTCCTCCTTATTTTTTTTCCTGTTAAATTTCAATTATTTTCCTTACTCTCCTTTTTCACATTTAGTGGCTATCCCCCTTATCTTTGAGTTTTTTTATGATAGGATCTACCACATTTCCATGTGTTTTCTAAAACTTGTGGTTTGACCTAGCTATGTTATAATGTGAGTGAAATCATGATCAGTGGAGTACTGGAGGCCTTACTTATGTTTGACACTCGTATGAAATCAGCCTTTTCCTAGCAATGGCACAATGGGTTTCTGTCTTTTCATGCGTGTTCAACTCCATTGAAACTATTGTGAATGCGAATTTTTTCCCCTACATAAGATACTTTTGATGTTTTCCTTGTGAAAATGAATTTCTTTTTTATTATTTGGAACAAATTTTAGCTTCCTGCATTATCATCTCTTCTCTCAATTTGTTTATTTCTGTGTCAGAATTTTAATGTTGCTAATCCAAATATTGCAAGATTCATCCGGTCAGAGGAAGATGATATGAATCCATCGTGGGAACAAAGGCTAGTCAAGCGTTATTATGACAAGCTTTTTAAGGAGTATCCTTTTCAAACATGTTCATTATTTTAGTAGTACTATTTATACAGTATGAGTGATGGTTTCTTTTATTTATTTATGTAATATTAGCATTTGGTTTTGATTTTAAGTTTGATTAAATTAGTTGGTTTTTGAATGCGGACAATGCAGAAGTAAGAGAACAAAGCACATGTAAGATATTTAGAGATTTCTATAGATTAGATTTTGCATCCAATTTACCCAACCTGGTTCTTTTCCATAAAGCATTTTATATAAAATAGCTTATATAGAAGGAATAGGAAGTTATGATTGAAATTGCTTCTGACACATACCGATATGAGAATGATAGTTGTGTAGTGGAGCCTAAGTACTTACCTGCATTTTGTCTGTATAATTAAATCTCGATATTTTCATTCTCTTGAGTAAATTTCTTTCCTTTTCGTTTTTTGCCCTAAATAATTGAACTAAATCTGCAATCTCTTTCTGATGGCACCATGGCAAACAAGACTAAGAAAATACCATCATTAGTTACATATATGATCTGTCCTTCCATAACTACAAAGCATTGCCCTTTGGAATGTGAACTTATTAGGGCCACTCTATAGAGCACTCCATCCTTTTGTTTCTCAATGATTTATCTCTCTATTGCCTTATCAACTTGGATCTTTTTTACTTGGTACCTCATATACCAGGCATTTGTGAATCTGTATTTGATAAATCTTTGCTGACTTATTTCTCATATTTACCTAAAAGTAGTTTTGCCCTGGAGTTTGTTGATGGGAAAATATTGTTTATTTTTTTTTTTCATGGTTTGCAACTTTGCATTAATCAACTAATTTTACTGCTATTGAATTTTGTTATACTTGTTTGCTTGTACCTTAATCCTTTCAAGATACTGCCTAGCTGACATGTCACAGTACAAGAGTGGTAAGGTAATTATTCATTACTTTTAGAATATATCTTTGTGGATTGCTAAATTTTGCAATCTTTTGTGCTTATTCTTATGACTGAAACTCTAGTTTGGTCTTCAAGAGATATGGTCAGTATCAATTGAGCCCCCTGACAATTTTTTTGCATCAGTTTACTTCCTGAAATTTAATATTGCCATTCTGCATTTTTCCAGATGTAGCAAAGTGTACAGAAGGATTCAATCTATTGAGGGCTTGAATGATGCTGACCCTTTCTCTTTGGACATTCAAAATAATGGTTTAATCATATTAATTTAGTTTTGGTAAATCACCCTGGTACCTATGTGCACGGATTTTTGACCTATTTCTCTACCTTTTTGCCTAAACACATTGGCGAGCTGCCACTAGTCAGTAGTCATCATTATGCCCTATATCTTACTGTCTCAACTATATTCTTAGATTCCTATTAAAAAATATTGTAATCCTTTTTTTTTTTAAATATCAAAAGTTATTTTGCATTATTATTTTGTAAAGTAAAACTGCTTAAAGTTTTGAGGCAAAGGAGGTGTTTTCTTCATATCTTTTTGGTGGGATGTTCGTGATGGAGGGGTTTTATGAAGTCTAGAAACACATTTTAAGCAGAGTGCATCATTAATTTTGTGCTGATAAATTGCATTTTTCTTATTAGATTGGTCTCAGGTGGAGGACAGAGAAGGAAGTCATGTCTGGCAAAGGTATTAAAAATTCTTTCACTGGCTAGTATTAATACCAATTTCATAAGTACCCAAACACTTGCGGAACTCACCTCCAAAAGCTAGTTATTAAGGGGGAATAACCAAACACTTAAATACTTCATCAAACATCCCATACTACTTATTGTATAAGTTTTTCTACAGTGATTTTCTAAAAACTAGATTTGCAACTAGATTTGATTTTAGGTAAAGTGAAACTAGATTAAACTTAAATCAATTAGACATTAATTTTTAATCGACGAGTTCCTCTTGCCAGCAATTTGATAGGAACTTGGGTATTATGGGGTGTCCAAGTCTTTGAAGCTCAGACACACATCTTAAATGGTATTTTATAGAGGAACAGAGCATCACAAAGGAGTTACAATTTGATTTTAAAAATAGACCAAGTGCAAGATAAAAAGTTACCCAAGTCAAGGGGCAATGTTTTTTACTAAACCAGGTTTCAAACTTTGTCCGCTATAGAGTGAGAAAAAAGTAGTTTTTTATCATTTGTTCTGTTTGGAATCCTTCTCTATCTTTAAATTGATTAGTTATGCAATTTTGCAGGCCAGTTCATATGTGGTAACAAGCATTGCAATGAGAAAGATGGTTTAGCAAGCTATGAGGTAAGCATTTTATTCTGATAACTAAACAATTGGCTTTGGGTACTCTAATTGCATCAATTGATCCTACCTAGTAGTAGGTAAAGGATTTGTTATTTTATTTTTGTCTTCTTTTTGGAAAGTGTTATGTTTAATATATTTAGTTTCAGTATAAGTGTTTCGGTTCATTTTATAATGGTAAATATATAATTAGAAAGAGAAACACTAATAGCACAATCTCAAATAAACTCTTTATTATTGATTGAAATTTATGTGGGTTCTATTCCCAATTTCTAAATTTCAACTTACAATTGTGATTCTAATAAATTTCAACCAATGATAGCGTGAAAGAAATATGTTCTTAACACTCTTCTAATTATGAATAATATATGTTTGCTTTATTATACACTTTATATAAATATTAATGTTGAATCCATTGGTATAGTCGAAACATGCATTTTTCAACGTCATGGCTAGTTTCAGTGCAAATGTCTTAGTTCAGTGTATCATGTTAATATAATAACTTGAAAGAGAAACACTAATACACACTTTCCAATACATTATTTTATTGGTTGAAATTAACTGGAAATAATTAAATTATGTGGGTCCTGCTCCCAATTTCATTAGTTCCACTTATAATTTTGTGATTCTTAATAAATTTCAACGAATAATAGTGTGTTATTAATGCGGCTCTAATTATGAATATTATATGTTTGATTTATTGCATTCATTCTATAAGTATAAATGTTGAATCCATTGGTATAGTTGAGACATGTGTTTTTCTGCGTATGCTTATATTTTCTCTCTCTTGACACACTTCTTTGTTGGTTATTCTATTATCGGCAGCTTTGTTTGTGTTTAAGGGCCAATGAGATTAATTTGTGAATATCTCATTACGTGTTCCCACTCCTTTATTCTATTTGCTTCATATTACAGGTGAACTTTTGTTACTTTGAAGCTGGAGAAGACAAACAAGCCCTAGTTAAATTGGTAACATGTGAGCGGTGAGTCAGTATGTGCCAATGCTGGTTTTGTGTATATGCCATTGTTTTTCTTCGATACTGAATGTTAGTACTTGTGCTATTAAGGGCTTTGTGTGACTTTTTACTCATTGAAGGTTGTGGAAAAATCAACTGTTTTTCATTTTTTTCTTGGTTATTTTTAATAGATGTGCATGCAAACTCAACTACAAGAGGCAGAAAGAAAAGGAGCACTCAGAAAAAATACAACAAGATCAAGATAGACGAAAGAGGTAAGAACAATGCTCTTAATCATCTTATTTTTACCACTTTTTTGGCTAGAAGACATGAAGATTAAGTCCTTTAATTTATAGGAACCGTTCAAAGAGTGATGATGATGTAGATGACTACCAAGAAAGCAAAGAGAGAAGGAGAAAAGGTTTGAAGTTGAACTGCCTTTATAAGCTTATTGTCAGTTTTACATAATCGCATGAAAATCTTTGTATTTTCAATGTTATCATTTATTAATGGTGAAGAATCGACCTGGATAATTTATCATTTGCATGAGAAAGATTAAAGAGTTTTCCCCCAAGTATCCCAGAGTTCAGTTCCTTCAGGGTGTAAAGCACCTGTGCTCATCTTTCAACCAAAAGAGAAAGAATAGAATGCCAAGCCTCTTTCCTTCTCTTGCCACTACCTTGTTATACTCATTAAATGTGATAGGTTCTCTCAGCCCATAGATATCCTTCCCACCCCTTCTTCAATATACTTGCCAAATCTTATGCCCCTGATTTGGTTGCACCTGTTAATGCCCCCGTCTCAATTGGGTCTTTGCATCTGTGGCCCAAACACATTCCATTCCCGTCGATTCATTCTGAATGTGTGATGCACCGATTGTTATGCTTGATGCTCTAATTCATTTAACGAAGTGTGACAATGCATTTCATATCTTAGTAGGATTGTTTGGTTTTGTAATGATTCATTTTCCATCCTATTTTCTTAAAATGCGATTGAATTGTACTTGAAAGGGACACTGTATGATGTTGAGGGGATTTGCTAAGCTTTCAAAATGTATGGGGATCTGAGGTTATTGTATTGTAGCTTCTTCTACTCTTACAAGAATATCTGCCTAATCTTTGGTCATCGTATTAGCCTCTTTTTCAAAGTTTGTTCAACTTGTTATACTTAATCTTGTTGTAAATTAAGACATGTCTAATGAGCAGCTTGATTATAAAACTGTTTAAAAGCCTTTATCTGGAAATGAAAAACATTGGGATTAGTTACTGATCACTACAATATGACATGACACGTTGTTGTAACAGGATAAAAAGATGACTCGAAGTAATGGGTCAAATTAAAACATACATATCTCTGATTTGAATGGCGATTCTAGGGAAATTTGGTTCTATCTGTGTTTAAGCATGATGAATGAAAGCTCACTGACTGCTTGACTTGCTTCTCTATTGCTCCATCTAAATGTTTGCAAATCCTTTATATGTTTCAGAAATCTTGTCCTTAAATTTAGTTGTATGTTACAAACTTAAACTTTCTTGACCATGTATTACAGGGAAAAAGGCTCTGACTTCGTCCAGTAATCATAATATTGATGATGATGATGATGATAACTTAGATGAGTTTCTTGAGGGCATGTTTCCTTGATTTTGGCTGATTGACTGTCACACCTAAGTGCTTCTGTGAACCAAAGCTGGGCAAACAGAAAAATAACAGGCAGCGATGGAGGCAAGTGGATGATCTGGTAGTAGATTTCTGTCTGAAATATAGGAACAAGGTGATCTTGAATGCTTTCAACGAAATTGTTCATCCTCTTGTACCCTGAAAAATGATTTCCATTTATGCAGACTATAGTTATTTGACATACTTGGCGAGTCTGTATTCTGTACAGGTTGTATGTGTATAGTGTTGTTTCTGAATAATGAAAATTGCATAGTACCACCCCCCATAAATTTTTGTATTCCAAAAATGTCCTTAATATTCTTGATTAGGTAATCCAGAAGTTTTTTCCAGATTCATAATTAACTTTTGGATTATGTAATCCGGAAGTTTTTTTTCAGATGCGTGATTAGTTTCTAGATTACATAATTGAGTAGTCTTTCTTAATATAAGATTAGTTTCTGGATTACATAATTCAGAAGCCTTTTTTTTTCAGATGTGTGATTAGTTTCTGGATTACATAATCCGAAAGTCTTTTTTAATGAGATTAATTTATGGATTAAGTAATCCGGAAGCTATTTCCAGATTATGTAAATCTGGAATACCATTTTTAGTTTTTGGATTATGTAATATAGAATATATATATTTTTTAAATTGCTTTTGGATTTTATAAATCTATGAAAGTGATAGAAGAAGAATAAAAATGTATTTTTCACATTTTGTATTGGGGTGGCCAAGAACGTATAAAACTGCAGGAAGAAGCAGTCAGCAGAATGACCTGTATCATGACCCTGAACTCGTTTTACCAAATATAGCGGACAACTTGGAAACGCATGCAGCCATTGCACCTGTTGTGTTTTTCATTGTTATAGCTATTTTTTCAGTGAAAAGCAAACACCTAAAGAATGTTTTCTTCATTTTCCTCTTCAGCACTGTTTATCACATAAATATATAATAAGTTTATAAAAGAGTTTAAAAGATTAAATCCAATACCAAGGAAATGAAGGATTAGTTAGTTTGTTGTATGACTGTATAAATTTTTACTAAACTTTGTCACAAACTTATACAAATCTCAAAAAAAGGGAGTTTCAATCATAAAATAAAATAATAAACATTAGCATCTATAGTTGACTGGTAACAAGTTTAACGTGTATTAGACGATTAAATTTTAATTAGACAATCAAATTATTATTAAGTCTAATCTAAATAATCTTAGATTAGAGAGTGAAACATTGTAAAAGGTTTATAAAATGTTAAATGATCTCAATAAAACATTAGATCAAGGAGACACTATACCATAAACCCTAAATACTATACCGTCTCTTTTATTCAGTCAAGGTAGGTGAAGAAGTAAAAATGACTTATTCTTTAATTAATCTAATTGTGTCACCACCCCTTTGACTAAAAAGTTATTAATCTAATTGAATTTCAAATTAAATCATTAAAAAAAATCATAAACAATGATTACAACATATCCTATAAATAGAGAACATTTGTTACACCTTTGATAAAAAAAAAGTAGTGTAATAAGAAAGAAAAAAGAAAAGGTCGTCTTAT
>Ga0123341_1005295_pt1 | contig 11492 bp, 8 predicted proteins | sample Turbeapinknodule_FD_89959 | JGI IMG/M metagenome (GOLD analysis project Ga0123341, IMG submission 89959) | Root nodule microbial communities of legume samples collected from Mexico - Turtle bean Mexico pink nodule | ecosystem: Host-associated > Plants > Roots > Nodule | place: Mexico: Nepantla... | reverse complement strand
ATATATATATATTATTTATAAAATAATAAATGGATATAGCGAGCAGAAAATATTGCAGAAGATGACCGACAAAAACACGTGTCTGGCTACGATTGGTGGGAGTGAGTCATTGCGTGCACGTGTCAAACTCCTATTTGGTACACTAATAATTCAGAATATAACACTATATCAAATTAAACCCAGAAAGTCATTAGGCTAACTACTATAGTAGTATTGCATGTATATAATTTTTCTCATATTTCACTTTTACCCCCAAATAAATTTTCTGGAAAAAAAAGTTCAATATTTTATAATTCAAAAGTTAACAGCATCACGTTTCATCCTATTAATTGATTAGAGAATATTTAATAATATTTTTTAAAAGTCGATTAAATAAAATATACATTTTGAATAATTTATCCTTATAATTTTTTAATGCATGATATTGTAAGAACAACCTTAACTGCTATTGTCTTATATTTCCCTTCCTTCTTATTATATCAGTAATATAAACATTTAAGGAGAGACAAAATCTCTAATCTTAGTTGAAGATTTGTTATCATCGTGTATGAGTAATAGAGTGGGAGTGGTTACTAAACTTTTGGGCATTATTACTTAAACAATTACATCTGATTCTCTTTTTAGAGATAAAAAATTTATGAAATATTCGTTAGAAAGTTTTCCATCAATAAACATTTAATGTTATTATTTGTTGAGGAATATATAAATAGTTTATCCAATGAAAATATATATGCAATTACCTTTGTTTCAGTGTTTGATTTTGGCATAATTTTATGCTTGGCTACTACTTTAGGAATATCTTTTGATTCAACAGAAAAGAAAAATACCTTTATTAATATTATTAATTTTCAAATAATCAGTTGCTTTATTGTGGATCATATATTCTGATTTGAATTATGAACTAGAGAGAAATTTATTCTTCCTTGTGGTAAAATTTTATAAATTTATGAATATTTATATTAATTTTTGCATAACACGAAAAAAACATGGGTTCGGTATATTTTTAGTTATGACAAGAACAGTGAAATAGAAAGGGTGAGAGAGAGAGAGAGAGATTGATTATGAGTTGAGAAAGCATTGAGACGAAGAGTGGAAAAATAGGCAACACAAAACACAACACAGCTGATGATAGAGATGATCAATGATTTTGTTGTTGTGAAAGAACACAGTACTAGAAGCAGCAGTTGCAACAAATAAGGTTGTTTGAGAGAGTGGTTGGTGTTGAAAAGAGGAAAAAGAAGAAGAAAAGATGAAGATTTGGAGATGGTTGGTGAGTTTGTTTGTGGGGCTAGTGTTGCCTGTGTCAATAATGGGTCGATTCGTGGTGGAGAAGAACAGCCTGAGAGTGACGTCGCCGGAGAAAATAAGAGGCACTCACGACAGTGCCATCGGGAACTTCGGCATCCCTCAATACGGTGGTAGCATGGCGGGGAACGTCGTTTACCCAAAGGATGACAAGAAAGGTTGCAAAGAGTTTGAAGACTCTGGAATTTCCTTCAAATCAACCCCCGGTGCTCTTCCCACCTTTGTTCTGCTCGATCGTGGAAGTAAGTTTCTTTCTTTTTTTTGCTTTTTTTCTTTCCCACTTCATTCATTGTCTTCTTCACAAACAATTTCTAATTATACTTGGATGAAGTTCTATTTTAAGGGTAAAAAGAGGGCCCCGGTTGCCCCAATTTGTTTACTTGAAAGTTGGATAATGATATTTATCATTTATGTCTTGAGCTTTTGTTTTATAGCAGCAAAAAGTTAGAAATTTGCATGCTTGGTTTGGTTTGGTTTGTGTGACCTAGAACTAAAATGTTAGTCATCTCATGAGTAGGAGTGTTCTTTGTGTCCTTTGCAGGTTGCTTCTTTGCATTGAAGGTTTGGAATGCCCAGAAGGCTGGAGCTTCTGCTGTTCTTGTTGCAGATGATGTTGAGGAGCCCTTAATAACTATGGACACGCCTGAAGAGGATGGTTCATCTGCTAAATATGTGGCGAACATAACTATACCGTCTGCTCTTGTTGGAAAAAGTTTTGGTGAAAAACTAAAGGATGCCATAAGTGGTGGGGACATGGTCAATGTAAATCTTGATTGGAGAGAGTCTGTCCCTCACCCAGATGATCGTGTGGAGTATGAGTTGTGGAGCAACAGCAATGATGAGTGTGGAGTTAAGTGTGATATGTTGATGGAATTTGTGAAGGATTTCAAGGGTGCTGCGCAGATACTCGAGAAAGGTGGTTACACTCTGTTTACACCCCATTATATAACTTGGTACTGTCCTCATGCTTTCACATTGAGCAAACAGTGCAAGTCTCAATGCATAAATCATGGAAGATATTGCGCTCCAGACCCTGAGCAGGACTTCAGCACAGGTTATGACGGGAAAGATGTGGTTATTGAAAATTTAAGACAGCTATGTGTTTTCAAGGTGGCAAATGAAAGTGGAAAGCCTTGGGTCTGGTGGGACTATGTCACTGATTTTCAAATTAGATGCCCCATGAAGGAGAAAAAATACAATAAGGAATGTGCAGATGCTGTAATTAAATCACTGGGTAAATGAATCATCATGGCGTGTTATTTTTTCTTACATTTGTTGATCATGAGTTTACAATAATATTTATTCAATACATGCAGGTCTTAATATTGAAAAGATTGGGAAATGCATGGGAGATCCAGATGCTGATACTGATAATCCTGTCTTGAAAGAAGAGCAAGATGCCCAAGTACTTTCCTTTATAATTGCTATTAATTCATTATATCAGTGCAGTAATATATAGATATCTAACAGAACTAGTTTTTTAGATTGGAAAGGGATCACGAGGTGATGTTACGATCTTGCCTACTCTTGTGGTCAATAATCGACAATATCGAGGTTTGTACTGTATGCTACTGTGATAGTTTGTGATCTGGATTCCGAATGCTAAACAGAATCTTTGCAGGAAAATTGGAGAAAGGGGCTGTTCTAAAGGCTGTATGTTCTGGCTTTGAGGAAACTACTGAACCAGCTGTTTGCCTGAGCACTGGTACAATTTTTTATTTTCTTTGGTTCACATAAAATGTACTTTGTAGACTTGTTTAGGTGCAGACTTGATTCTTTCCAACTGGTATACCTTTTTGGGGCAGATATGGAGACAAATGAGTGCTTGGCAAACAATGGTGGTTGTTGGCAGGATAAAGCAGCTAACATCACTGCATGCAAGGTAATTTATCTGTGAAAATAACTTGCTAAAGAAAGAGCAATGTCGGGTTATAGTTTTTTTATTTTCTTGAATATGTTTGTATCTGGTCAGGATACATTCCGTGGGAGAGTATGCGAATGCCCCCTGGTGGACGGTGTCCAATTCAAGGGAGATGGTTATACTACTTGCGAAGGTTCAAGGCTTTAAACTTCACTTTTCTGTCTGCATAATTTTCTTTCAGGAGGGTTCTGTTTGGCATTCCATGTTTATTTCCTTCACTTGTATGCTGTGTGGAGCAGGATGCGATGATCCTTTTGTTGTTGTGGGAAATCTGCTATTCTTTTATTCCTGTCGAGCATTTTAATTATAACTAGAGTCTTCTGCGTTTGCAGCAAGAGGACTTGGGCGTTGCAAGATAAACAATGGAGGCTGTTGGCATGAGTCCCGGAATGGACATGCATTTTCTGCTTGTTTGGTTAGTAAATATTAAGTTTCTGGACCCAACTCCACTGAACTTATTTATTCTCCAATAAATGTTGTTTTAATGGTTGAAGATCTATTGGATTTTATACCCATATTTCATGAATTGTTATTGGAACAGGATAACGGAGGGGTCAAATGCCAGTGTCCCACAGGGTTTAAAGGTGATGGTGTCAAAAATTGTGAAGGTGAGAGATACTTGTATTATTTTTTCTCTTAATATTTTTCCCGAAACCTTTTTGGGTTTTATGGACAGCATGTAAATACTATATACATAACATATCCAAAATAGAATCCCGAATTCGGTTTGTATGGCCTGTTTGAAGAAGTTTCTCCATAAGCTCATGAAAAATAAAAGAAAAAATTGAAATTATCTTCTCTAAGCTAATATTAGCTTACATAAGTTTAAAATAATAGGAAAATTATGCGGGATAACTTCTACGTATTAGTTTATACATAAGTTAATTTTAGTTTATGAAGAAAAGCTAATTTGAACTTTCCTTCTTGTTTTTATTTCTTAGAAGGAGCTTATGGAGAAGTTCATCCAAACATGTCTCTAATACTCTTATGTTTTCTATAAATACGTAGAGAAATTTATGTGCATTCCTACCTTGGTCAAAATTATCTTCCTCCATCTTTTCTTGATGAGATGTATTGTCCTCAGAGTTTGTTTAATAGGGGAAACTGCCGATACCTAGTGAGTGTTTTCCATACAACTGGAGAAAAATGAATACCTGAAATGTTTCATCTTTACAGATATTGACGAATGCAAAGAGAAGAAGGCTTGTCAGTGCCCTGATTGTAGCTGCAAGAATACATGGGGCAGCTATGACTGCAGTTGTAGTGGAGATCTTCTGTATATGAGGGACCACGATACCTGCATAAGTGAGTTAAATACTCAAGACATTTTACTCGATCTTTCACTTGCATATGCTTGTTATAAGGCCTGTTTCATACCCTCTACTGGATTACCTACAGGTAAAACTGGAAGTCAGGGAAGATCTACTTGGGCTGCATTTTGGCTGATTCTACTTGGCGTAGTTATGATTGCTGGTGGGGCATTCCTTGTGTACAAGTATAGAATAAGGGTAAGCTCTGCTGCTTTCTTTCACTTTGGTGTTGTTATTGGATGCATAAAGCTGGAATTCTGCATTAGAGTGTGCTGAGTTGCCCAACACTCCAAGCGCATATAACTAAAAAATTGGCTCAAATCAAGACACAATGATGATTTATTCAGTTTTATAGGATACAAATTTAATGGTGTTACTTTGTGTTTTTGCAGCAATACATGGATTCCGAAATCAGAGCAATCATGGCACAATATATGCCCCTGGACAGCCAAGCAGAAGTTCCAAATCATGTCAATGATCAAAGAGCATGAAAGGAAAACTAGGCCAATCACTCTACTGGGGTTTCAGCATGGGTGTGGTTTTTTCCTGTACCATGTTTGAGCCATTTTGAATTTAGCAGACTGTATCATATGGAAATGTAGCATTCTATATACTTAGAGGGCAGAGTGGGGTGCTATATCTCTGGATTCTAGGATTTCTGCTTTACCAGAAACGTTCTTCCACGCCAAGATTGTAACTTATCGTGCTGTAATACATGCAAGTTAACTTTTAAAACTTGTTCCTTTGCTCTGTAGTGTGTAGTTACTACTCATGTTCTGTTTTAGTTTTACCACCTTTGTGGAGGCTGCCTCAAAATTGCCTTCGAGATCTCAACTTCTGTGAATTAATGATTTCAATATTACTGTCACATTCTGAATGCCAACAGTTTATTGGTAATATCTTCACCAATCAAAGTATTGTTTATTGATAAAAGGAAAATAAGATTACTAAAAATTGGGACATTTGGTTTCTATGAAAATCTACATAAATATTTCTGACAGTTTTTACCAACTAAACGAAACTTAATCATTCCTAATATACGAATCATAATTTACAAGATTCACCATTTTCAGAAATGAAAATTTTATCTGTTGTAAAAGGAGAAAGTTAAATATTTGTGACACAATAAAAATTCATCGGTCTATAATTATAATTTGGTTTATATCATTCAAAGTTATAGTGGTCAAATGTAATTTTGATTTGCCGTGTAAGTTATTTTTAGTAACTGGAAATTCGTGAACTCCTTTATTAGAAAACTTTAAAAAAATAATATCCAAAATTGTTTGGACATAGAAAAATTTGGGATTTGGGATCCTTAAAGTATAGTACTACATTCCACCTCTTGATTAGTATAATCTATTCAAATATTGTGTCGTGTATTGGTGGAACAAGACATCTTATAGCGTGCGCTGATTAATTTAAATTTTAGAAAAACATTTCTGATAAAAAGGCTTTTGCAATAAGATTTTAGTTATAAACGGTTTCAAGTGAGACCAGTTATGTAGCACGGATACGATATGAATACGGACACAAAGATACGTATAATCTCTAAAATGTAGAACACGAGAACACGGATCTATATATGATATAATTTTGAATTATATAAATTGAAAATAAATATTTATGTGAAAAAAAGTATGTTTCAAATTTTGTTGGAGCAGGAAGATATTTTTTATAACTGATTCAAAAGAATTTGTTCCTTATTTTTATGATCATAATAAAAAATTATCAATAAATTTGAGTTTTTAAAAAATTATTGTATTTATACCTTTTAAAATTGTGTTATAGAATCATGTTAGAATTTTCAAAAATCCAACAAATATTTTTTGAATTGAACAGTTCATCAATAAATATTCTAGGAGTGTCGACACCGATACGTGTCCGAAACGGATACGTCATTTAAGAGACAAGTTTCGGTAAAATTTAGACGATAAAAAAGTTATATATAAAATAATCTGGTAACTAGCTTTAAAAGTAGCACTTAATTGTTAAAAATATGATTGTTTATATTTTATTTTTCCAGTAGAGTTACTGCATGAAATGCTGAGGAGACTCAAAGTGAAATAAAATTATCCATTGAAGTATGTTCTGAAATTCCCAAATAAAGAATAAAAAAATGAACTGAAATTGATGTGGTTCAGTAATTTTAACTAGTTTCATGCGTCCTTGTTTGTTTGGTGAACTGAGCATATATAAACATCACAGAATGATTCTGCCTGCTCTTAGTAATCTTTATTGCTATGCTATGCATTTCTTTGGTTGCTTGGTGATGTTGATGTTAAAAGTTCCGGGCCAATGCTCATTCCATTGTAAGCAATGGGAGCGTACATCCACAGATCATCAGAGCTCAGAAGCTGTTAAAATTCAAATGTTGGAAATCATATCAGTTATTGTCTTTTCAAAGATGCATATTTATATAATAATATTGGCTAAATTTTAGATGCAGCTAAAGTAAGAAGGATAACCAAGTTGTGACCTTAATTTGAAGCTGTAAAAACTTCACATGTTGCACAGCTTCCTCAAGCATTGTGCTGATATCAACCTGCAGTTCATCAAGCAATCAAACTTTAGAATTTTGTGATGTGAACCAGTGCTTTTAGCAACAGTTGATTTCCACTGAGCATGCTACCTTAGTTCCATTTGGGACCAGTGTTTGTAGAATTCTCAACCTTTCATTTATTCTCTCTCTTCTCTTCTGCACAATGCAAAATATAAGAACCAGTCCCCCACAAGCAAAACAGTATCATAAAATGTCAGCAATTAGCAAGGATAACTTCAAACAAAGGACTTACTCTTGCATACGCGCTCTGTAGATCAAGTGCAGCGTCTCTGTTAGATCTTGATTTTCCACTTGACTTCATTGCTCTAGAATCTTTGGATTCATCATCTGAAAAGCAACTGCTTAAGGTCTGAGTTGCTTCCTCTTCAGTGTTCCTCAAAGAAGATGGTTTTGGATTCTTCTTAGATTTCACATTCCTCTTGTTCTCTGGGCCCTGTATGAAAATCATGAATTCATGAAGACATACTCACAAAATCAAACACGTATCATGAATTCTGCATGAGAAGGAAATGCGAAAAAAGATAGTAATAATACTAGAAAATGTCAAGAAGAATTACACTTAGTGGTATTCTACCTCAAGTGAGCTCCTAAACCTTTTTTCTGATTTCTCCATGCTTCTGGTATTATCCTTTTCGGGTTCAGAAACTAATATTTGGCGTGCCTTGTGAGCCTGCAAATCCATATCAGCAAGATTCTCTCTCCCAAGACCCAACTCTTGGTCAGTATTTTCATTCATCAATTTGGCGTCATTCCCTGGTAAGGAAAACACGTGGCCCAAATTGTTGGAAGCATTTGTTGTGGGAAAGATATATTTGGTACTATGAGCACAGGGCTCACTCCCTTGTATAAAGAAGATAGAATTTGCATTTGGAGCTTCTGTTTCCATGTTGAAACGTTCATAGAAGAACTGGCTCATGAACTCAGCTTCCTCCTCTGTGTACACTTCACTATGACAACTCATCCATTCTTGGGAGATCTCCTCAATAGGCTCCATTTGCTTGTTCTTTGGATGCCTATAACTATAAGAGAGAGTGTGTTAATGCAGAATAAGAAGCTTCACTATTTGTTTAAAATGCTTGAACTGAGAAGTTGGAAAAGCACTCTATTTATAGTAATGCTAATGGAGGGATTGGCTCTATATCTATCCATACGAAAACATCTGAACTGAATTTGCCAATAATTATGTAGCATCTGACTAAGTCTGAAAGTAGGTGTTGAAAGACATAGGTATGAAAATATTCCACTGCATCTTATATTAAATTAAACATTGTAGGAATGGTTTGGAAGGTAGGAAAAGAAAGGAGATAAAGAAAGAGAGTTGCAGCTGTAATTGGGAGACGTGGGGTATGTATGCGTTGAAAATTAACTTAGAATGGCTGGCAGCTTGAGATCGTGGTGATGAGTCTGAGTTCTAAACTGTTATTTAACCAGACACCATTATCTGTAACTGGATTTTTGTTCCCTCCACATTCTCCACCAACTTCAACTCCAGTTTCCATAGTAGATTTTAGTTCACTCTATATCACATTTATGTAAAAAGTCTGAAGATCGCAAGATTTCTGATGTTTTTAAACCTGAAAGGATCGTCATGCATTGAACTAATGGCCATAAGAATACTGTACAAAACACTGATAAAGAAAAACATTAGCAAATACAAAAACTGTTTTAGTAGTTACACAAAAAGTGTGGTGTAGTGGAGGGTTTCTTCCTCAACCGAGGAACTAAAACGGAAAGTTCAGTTTGATTCAAAGGTTGCTGCAATAAATAGTATTGTGTAGAATGAAGTGGATTATAATTCAAACTTTATTATATGATCTAATAATTCAAAATGTGCGAGGCTAAACCTGTATAATAGTAACTTAATCTAATTTCAACCGTAACTGTTATTTTTTCTTTGTTTAAAGAGTGTTATTTACAGAGAAAATGATATGAAAAAAAGGGCAGCACATGATGTTGAAAGTAGTTGTGATAAGTTCATTGATCACAGTGCTACTCGTTTACCAGTTCGTGAAGCCATTTACCAGTTATTATTAGATGATGATTGAATCGTTGAAATTTTGAATGCTGGTAAAATATAATTATTAGATAAAATATAATTCCTCGAAATTTCAACAAATGAAGAAACAAAGCTACATCTAAAGTATAAGCCTTAAACCGCGTTGAAATTACATTTTGAAATGGGGAGGGGACCATGCAATCAACCATGCAATCTTACACATGATATTAACTCCAAAATTATTTCTAAAACAAGAGAACAAGTCATAAAAAGGATAAAATAAGGATAAACTTCCAACGAGTGCAAAAAAAATTATAAATGGGTTGATTGATGATTGTGCTTGACACAATACAGGTCCAGTTACATTTTTTATCACTGGCCCTTGAGTTCATTGATAAGACACTGTATCAAGTCAATCATTGCCACTAAAATACAGACCACAAATTCACCATGAATTTTAATATTAATCATGAAACACTTTTCTATATTCTATAAGTTAATTATTCTCTTTAAATAAAAATAGTTTTACAAATAATTTTTCAATGAAAACATAGAGAAAATTGCGAACACATGGAACTAATAAAGAAGTAGATATAGAAAATTGCAGAATTATAAATGGGCACAGAGAAAGATGTTGATAGCTCAAAACAATTATATAAAACAAAAATATTCTCAGTTCAACAACTGTAGAGTGTGATAATTAACTTGACTAAATGCCATAAAAATTCTTAAAATTCTTCAAACAATGAAATTCATCCCCCCAATAACATCACTAATGGCAGACTCCAAAACGGTTGGGGACGATAAACACTGATCATTCAGCGATACTGCAACACAAACAGAAAAAGTGGTTATGAAAACCTGTGCAGAAATAATTCGGAAATTTGAAATTCACAGATAGGTAAAAAATATTTACCTTAATGAAGCCAATTTCCTTCGCATTGCTGCGGAAACACTGCCTGCAGCACATAAGCCCATACTTCCTAATCAACCCATGAGGGTTCCCACAGACTCGGCTGCATAACAAGAAAACACATTCTCAATCAATCAACAAATCTCATCAGAATAAAGACAACAAACCATATCAAGTACCACCAATTCATAAACAGAATTATAATCTGAAGCATAGACAGTCTAAAACTAGACAAACAATATCAGTATAGTTCGAAAAACAAAATTCAAAACAGACGAAAACAAATAACAAATTATTGACATATGAATATGCAACATAGGGAAACTAAAAGTAGCATATGTATGCCCAACAAAAATCTTAAAGTAAGACAAACATTTTACAATGCATGCACAAAACCTTTTTCATAAGCAATTATACAAAATCACTATGATGATCTCCAATCATACTGGTCAAGATCAACACTCGATACAACTTACGAAATTCATTGGTCCATCGACAATTACATACCAATTTGAAAATGTCAGGCATTATGATTCAGTATCTTCACAAAATCGTTAAAAATTTAAAAAGGACGCTCAATCACTAATCTAAGGCATCCTCAGAGAAGAACACAAAATCCCATCTATACACTGATGAATAATATGATTTTAGTTAAATAGTCACATGTTAAGTTGGGTAGCTTTTGTATTTGTGTAAAAGATGTTTACTGAGTTTTCCTGCCAACTATTTTTAAATAGAATTTTTCAAAATTCAATTTTAACCTAAATCAAATTTGCAAAATTAAATATATTTAAAATCAATATTACAAAGACACTAAAACTTCAACGAAATAAAATATGAATGGTACAAAAACTTAATTCAAACCCAAATGATGAGGAAAAAACTAGTTATCACAAAAACGTAGCAACGATTCACGGCTCTCAAATGGGGGATAAAACAATTCTCAAAAGTAATAATGAAACCATAATAATCGTAATCAAAAGGACTAGGAACACGGAGTGAAAAGGATCAACTTTGCCATTCTGGAATACCACTTATGGGAGATGAATTACGTACCAGGTGCGAGAACCAGGTCCATAGCTCTTGGGATGAGAGTTCCACACATTGGAGTGCCCCATGCTTCTGATTTGCAAAGATGGAATCGCAAGAATCCCAAAACCCTAGCCTCCAAGTTCCACAGAAATATGAAAAACAGGGACCCAAATTCTGACATATATAGTAGAGTCAAAACCCTAGGGTGTTTTTGGTCACTCTCCACTATTAATTACTGTTTCTTTTATTTACATTTTTAAGAGATTTTATAAAATTCTAGTTTAAAAAGGAAAATAAATCCTTTAAATGAATAATTAACTCAAAACACTTTAAAATATATCAAATGAATTAATAATTGAAAATATTTTATTTTCATTTTTATAAATCTTTTATTTTAAGCGCTAAAATTAATATTTGGTAAAATTCTGAGTAATTTTGTTAAGATTGTATTGTAT
>Ga0123341_1005294_pt1 | contig 11493 bp, 11 predicted proteins | sample Turbeapinknodule_FD_89959 | JGI IMG/M metagenome (GOLD analysis project Ga0123341, IMG submission 89959) | Root nodule microbial communities of legume samples collected from Mexico - Turtle bean Mexico pink nodule | ecosystem: Host-associated > Plants > Roots > Nodule | place: Mexico: Nepantla... | reverse complement strand
TGAATAGTGGGTTCACCAATAGAAATTGAACCCTAAACCCTAACCTTATGCTCTAGATACCATATTAAAGGAAAAGAAAGAATAGGGTAAATCCCTTGTGTATATTGAACACATAGGGTTATGTTTATATAGAAAAAGAAACACATGGGCTAAGCCCATTACATAAATATGAGATATCTAACAATATCTATAATATCTCATAATATCAAATAATATCTAATTATATCTAATAATATCTAACAGAGTACAAGCACAAGTCTCATGAAAGACACTCAAAGTGTTGAGCGCTTCCACATACGCTGGTCGAATTAGGGCCAGAATAATTGAAATCAAAAGAAGAAATGGTTGAGGGAATTATAAAGCATTGAGCACAAAGCATCCTTAACAAGGAAGAAAGCTTAATTTTGTTCAGGAGGGGATTGAAGCCATTATGCACCAAAGTTGGAAGGAAGGGGATTTTGCATGAGGCCAAAGTCAAGCCAAATTTCTTTTTGGTTAAGCAAAGTTAGTGTTGGGCATAACTTAGAGTGAATACCTAAAAAATTTCTGACTTTAAAGATTTCAAGAAGCCCAAGAAATGAACTTGAAACCCAAAGATTACTTAAAGATAAAGAAAGCCAATACACTGAGTGAATTGGTCTACGCTAAGAGGATGTTGAGTACAGAGAACAAGTCTCGTGAAAGACACTCAAAATGTTGAGCATTTCCACAGACGTTGAGCGAATTAGGATCAGAATAATTGAAATCAAAAGAAGAAAAGGTTGAGCGAATTATAAAGCATTGAGTGCAGAGCATCCTTAACAAGAAGAAAGCTTAATTTTGTTCAGGAGGGGATTGAAGCCATTATGCACCAAAGTTGGAAGGAATGGGATTTCGCATGAAGCTAAAGCCAAGCCAAATTTCTTTTTGGTTAAGCAAGGTTAGTGTTGGGAATAACTTAGAGCAAATACCTGAAAAAATTCTGACTTTAAAGATTCCAAGAAGCCCAAGAAATGAACTTGAAACCCAAAGATCACTTAAAGATAAAGAAAGCCAATACACTGAGTGAAATGACCTACGCTAAGCGGATGTTGAATCTCATGAATCCCTTTGAATCTCATTCTAAAATGTAATAAATATGGACCTTGGGTTAGCATTCCAAACCATTGAGGAATAGAGGAATTGAGAGGTATAAGAGAAAAATAATAAGAAAGCCTAAAAGTTGAAGACTAAACAAGACTTTGGAGGAAAGGATCAAGAGCCTGAGTTGGATAGCAACATTCAAAGGATCCATGTTTGTTGTTCTTTACCTTCTCGTACTTGAGCATTCATTGTCAGATTTCACTATGAGTTGCTAAATCTACCCTGTTGGGATTCAATAACAATGTGATATTCCTTAAGTTATTGTTGTTTATGAATGTTTTGTTTTTCTTTGAGATTCAAATTCCTTGGATTTAGTAGTGTGCTTAATGCTCAATGGTGAGAAACGACCATTGATTGTTCTTAGAATATTAATGAGGTCGGAAGGCGATTTCATGTATTTGAACTCTATGCAATCAGTCATAGGACACAATGGTCTTAGAGTGCAGAATAAAGACTTTGGTAAACTGTTGCATCTTAATGCAGAAATAAGTTATAACATTAACATATTATTCTATATAACCATATATGTTCTTTCATTCTCAGGGTCCAAAGGGTTTAATACTACTAATTAAAGTGTGAAAGAATGCAAAGTAATGAAAGTGTATACGAAATTGAAATGTATAGACATAAAATTTAAATTAAAAGGCAAAAAATACAATTGTGGTGAAAAACTACTAAAGAGTATGAATTAGATGCTTAAAGGAAAATTTTGTTAAATGGTTGCATAAATGTAATGCAAATTAATACTACAGTCTATCTCTAAAATAAAAGTAAAGTAAAAGGGAATGCGTGTAAAGAAACACTAAGTAAAATTGTTAGACTATCTAGTCGATAGTTATCTACAAGACTATGTAATAGTTCTACTGATAAAAATTGAGCGTCTAATGGAGAAGTAAACAACAAAAATGTAAATTGCAAAAATGTAGACCATAGAAATGAAAATTGAAAAAATATAAAATATAGAAATTGTAAATTGCACAATGTAAAGGATATGGAAATCATGGTCGATTAATCTTCAACTTTGAATGCAAAGAACCCAAATTTGAATTCATTTTTAATGAAGATAAACGAAAACCAATTGGTTTATGTTCAAAGAAATACTATTTTCAATAAAAAAAATACAATTCCAAAATGATTTCGATGAAGAAAAAGACTTGAACAGAACATCGTCTAACATGATTTCACATAGGCTATTATCCATTTCCAAAATTTAATTCAATTTGAAAGATAAATTTTCAAAATGTAAAGCAATAGAGAAATTAAAGAGAAGAATAATCGCGAGAAGAAGAAGAATTTAAAGAACTTGAATAAAGAAAAACTAAAATGAACTAAAAACAGGGAAAACTAACAACTCTAAAACATGAAATGTAAACTACTAACTCTTGTCATGTCTAAATGTCTAAGTGTCTTTACTTTTACAACTAATATTAATTTATAGGAAGCATTCTTCAAGCAACAATAGAAGACTTTATCAAAGAACTTTAAACTTTTTCTCAAGTTTCTTAAATGAAACTGGAGAGGTACTCTCCCAAGGAAGGTCCCATGGTTTTGAGAACCTAGGAGAAAAATACTCTGATTTTTAAGACATTGAGGGAACAAGAAGATATGGAAAAATTCAATTCAATTCTCATTCAAACGGTTCAAAGTGATTAAAAGCGAGTAGGCCTCTTATGGATGATAATGGTGGTCACGCCACTTGGAGTGGTGGGATACTCCAAGATGAGTGGTGAAGAGCGGCCACTTAGAGTGCACAAACACCCAAGATAAGACCCAAAAAAAGAGAGCATTCAAGATTCACTCAACACTTTGACAAAGTTTCTTTTCTATTCAAAATTCAATGTGTGAAATACATGAGGAAAGACACTTTATTTATAGTAGAGAGTGTCTTGGAGAGCAAGATAAAGGGGTAGGGTTGTCATTTGTGAGAAACCTTCTAGAAGGTAGGTCAAAGAAACCCTAAACCTAGGTGCACATGTCATGAAAGGTGGGCTTGGAACAAGCCCAAATTACTAAGCACACCCTACTCTAGCTTATTCTTCTATTTGGTACCTCTAAAGTGATCCCAATTTATTTTACATAAACTTGTCTTGTGAAAACACTAGAAGGAAGAACAACTGGTATTATGGTCTATGCTTGGTTCTTCTTCTGTTGAGGCTTTTCTGATGTTTGGTGGGGTTTTATCTTGGATGCTGAGATGATTGACTTAATTGTAAAATTTCTGTTGTGTCCTTGGTTATCTCCTTGTCTAATTGAGTTGTATCATGTCCCCCAAGTTGAAAAGAATTCGACCTAGAATTTAGAACTTATGTAAATAACATAGTTAGTTTGTTCACAAAGAAGATAGAAATATTTCTAGATTTGGGATGTGAACCAACTTATTTTTATTAAGCTTTGGGAGTTCATATGGGTGAGTTTTTTATACAGGTCATGTTTGGAAAGAATATTTGGGGATGAAATGACTTTTAGGTGAGAATCCTCTTAGAAAGTGAGAATCTTTACAAGGTTATTGAATATCATCCCTAAACTTCTTTATCAAAATGGAAAGTATTTAGAATGATTAGGTAATGAAAAAGTTAAGGAAGAAGAACACTTTGGAGGTGTAGTTTGTATTTTTGTATGGGTCAACATGATTGTTTTTACGGCAGGAGGTGAGATATTGATACCCGTTTTATCTTTTCTTTGTTTATCTTTTTCATTTTATCTTTTTGTTTTCATTTTTATTTTATCCTAATTAACCTCTTTTGGAGAGAGGGGTTTGAACATAATCTTGAGCCCTTGGAAGTTGAAAGAAATTTTATTGGTATGACCATCATGTAAAATCTTTCTATCATATTGCCAAGGCCCTCCCAAAAGCACATGTGTGGCTTCCATTGGCACAATATCACATAAAATTTCATCTTTATATTTTCCAATGGAAAATGTTATGAGGACTTGTTTATTAACCATTATTTCACCACCTTCACTAAGTCATTGTACCTTATAGGGTTTTGTATGAGAGATAGTGAGTAATCCAAGCTTCTCCACTACTCTTGTACTTGCCACATTAGCATAACTACCTCATTTATGATCTTGGAACATAACTTGTTGTTGATAAGGAATCGAGTGTGAAAAATATTTTCTCTTTGAGTGTTATCAAAAGGTTTTTGAATAGTACCCAACATTCGCCTTACCACCAATAAGTCACCTTCACAAGGTATCTCACATTCGTCCTCACGTTGGGTTTTTGAAGAGGAAGGGGAACTAGCTCTAGATGATTGGGAATTATGATTACTCACGACTATCCCCCCTTTAACCATCATTGTTCTTTTACTTGGGCAATTAGCAGCAATGTGTCCAAAACCTAGACATATAAAGCATTTTTGACTTGAGGTTTTGGTGGGTGATTTAGGAGTAGAAGGTTTATCTTTAAAATCTTTATGATGTGGGGTGGTTTCTTTTGAAAATTGGAAGGAGAATCTTGGTTTTGAAATTTGTTTTTTCCCTTCCAAGATGATTTGTAAAAACATCATTATGAGTATTTTTAAAAGATTTTTCTACAAAACTTGTGATTTAACCTTGATGGCTAGGTGAACCAATTTTTTCAAAGAAGTATACTCATACAATTTCACAACATCTATTTCTCGTTGTAATCCACTCACAAATCTAGCCATCTTTGACTCTTCACTTTCATGCAAATTGATTTTAGTCAAAGTTACTTCTAAATCTTTAAAATACTCGTCTACACCCTTAGATCCTTGATGAAGTCGTTGGAGCTTCAACAAGAGTTCCTTCCTATAATGAGGAGGAATAAACCGCACGCGCATGCATATTTTTAAATTACTCTAAGAGACCACGGTTGGCCTCTTGTTTAGCCCAATGTCCATTACAGTTTGATGTCACCATTGCATGGCATAGTCCTCAAATTCTAAGGAATCTAACTTAAACTTTTGGTCCTCTTCGACCTCATGCACATTAAAAGTTTGTTCTACCTTAGCTTCCCATCTTAGATATACATTTGGGTAACTATCCCCATTAAAACTAGGTAGTTTTACAAAAGGTAGGGTCTTCTTTGGTTGTTGATGATGGAACCTAGGTTCATTATTTTGCACTCTCCAATCTTCTTCTTCTTGACTTCCATAGTGCATGTAATGTCTTGTATCTCTTCTAGGTTCCTATCTCCTCTCACGGTTTTGTCTCACTTGTTTATCCTCTAGCCTTTGCTTCCTTTCCATAAGTTGTCACATTTCTTCTTCCTTATGGGCCAAGCTCCTCTTGGTATCCTCAAGCTCCCCCAAAAGACATGCCTTTTGAGGAGATTGTGGTTTGGAAGATTCCCTTGAAGATAAATTATGCATATTTGTGCACAACAAAAGTTAAACAATTAGTTTTTAACAACAAATAATGCATTCACTCACGTGTATCACTCGTTATTTAGTAAAGGATGGAAAAAAGGGTAGAATCACTCAAGAAAGGTTTTCAAAAATGTCAAAGGGTTTATACTTGGTAGCAACACTTCAAGTGAAAGAGGTCAAAGCTCTTATCACTTGCTCATGCAAAGAATCTCCAACAAAACTTAAAGAGAATTTAATGACAAGCAAGAAAAGTTTAAAGAAAGAAAGTTAAACCAAAATGGATGATGATGACAAAACTTAAACAAGAGAAACAAGAAAAGCACTTATGAAGACTCAAAGAAACTTACTTGAACTTTTAACTATGAAGTTTTGATTTTCTTAGAAATTGTAAAAGCAAGACGGATAAAATTCCACAAATATGAAAACAATTTGCCATATAAAAATAATCATCTTTTGTAATTGAATTTTGAAATGTGAATATAGTCAAATTGTTTCTTTTGTCTTTGTTTTTATGGATTCAATAGCTCCACATTCCCGTCATGCGTATTTTTACTTCACTTTTAAATTTTCACAAATGGATTGGGATTCATATCATGTGATCACTTGAATTCTTTGTTTGGAACTAAATCAACAACCACTTAAACAAATTCTTATTGTTTTTTTTAGTTCTGCATAATTTAAAGCAAAGTAAGCAGAATGGATTTAAAGACTCATAGAACACTAAGAACATAAGACTCAAACAAAAATAGGTAAGGAAAGAAAAAGAATGACACAAATAATTCAAAAGCAAAACTTAAATTGATTAATGAATAAAAAGGCGGAATTGTAAATGGCAAGAATTTAAAGGAGGAATTAAAATTGCTTGAAGATAAAAGCAAAATTGAAATGTGCTGAAAATTAAAGGCAGAAATTAACTAAAAAACAATTAAGCACAAGATAACCATGCTCTGATACCACATGATGTGAGTTGCTTTTAAGAGTGCACATTTTATGGATTGCACTTTGTTTATGGTTTTAATTTTTAAGCAGAATATGGTGATAAACCCAAAGAAGATTCTCACTGGACACAAACTTAACCAACTGGTTAAGTAAGTGTGAAGGTTCACTTTTATAGGGCAAAGAGAAAACACAATTATATGGTGATGATTATGTAGAGGTGCAGAATTAAAGCATATAATGGAAAGCAACAAGATGTAAAAACCAAAAAGGAAAAGAAGAACACAAGAATATAAGAGGAATGGAAATGGTGCAAGGAAGGTAGAGATAAAGAGATAGAGGAATTTTATGGATAATGATGGTGGTCATGCCACTTGGAGTGGTGGGAGACGCCAAGATGAGTGGTGAATAGCCGCCACTTGAAGTGCACAAACACCCAAGATAAGACCCACAAAAAGATAGCACTCAAGACTCACTCAACACTCTGACAGGGTTTCTTTTCTATTCAAAATTCAATGTGTGAAATACATGAGGCAAGAAACTTTATTTATAGGAGAGAGTGTCTTCGAGAGCAAGATAAAGGGGTAGGGTTATCATTTTTGAGAAACCTTCTAGAAGGTAGGTCAAAGAAACCCTAAACCTACGTGTGCATGTCATGAAATGTGGGCTTGGCACAAACCCAAATTACTAAGCACGCCTTACTTTAGCTTATTCTTCTATTGGGTACTCCTAAAGTGAGCCTAATTTATTTTATATATACTTGTCTTGTGAAAAGACTAGAAGGAAGAACAATAGATATTTTGGTCCATGTTTGGTTCTTCTTCTGCTGAGGCTTTTCTGATGTTTGGTGGGACCTTGTCTTGGATGTTGAGATGACTGAATTAATTGTAAAGTGTCTGTTGTGTCCTTGGTTATCTCCTTGTCTAATTGGGTCGTATCAACAGACCTCTCCAGGTACAATGAATTTTTACACCTCTCTAGAAGCGAGTTTTCAAACCTCTCCGTGAACAAGTATTCAGACCTTTCCATGTATACCAGTCTTAATCTTCCCTCGAGACTAAGACCTCTCAAGATAAGAGAAAAACACTCTCAAAGAGAGAACAATAAAAGCTCACTAGGTACAGTTCTAAGGTGAAGGATTTACAATTTTTAGCACACAACCCAATAAACTAAATGCTTTATGTACAACAAATATAAATTGTTGAAACGCTTTGAGACTCTTTTTAAAATTCTTTAATGGTTATTGTTTCTTCTTCGACATGTAAGCCTTTATATATCCTTAGAAATAATGACTGTTGAAGCTTGCAAATTGTACTTCCTCATTTTGGCATTGGACGCTCTAAAAGAAAACTTCTATGCCAATATATGGAAACCAAATTTAGTACTTGGCTTGAAATATTACATCTTAATGCAAAAGCAAGTTATTGTAAGTCAAAGAATTAATTATGATAGTTTGTTGTTCTAGATAACCATGATCAAGGAATTGACTTGGTTTGACCATAAGGAAAAGTGAACTTCAATAACAAGCTTTTATAAATAACAATAGCAAAAATAGAGTTACAAAGTAACTTCAATCCCAACACTTCTTTTGAATTTTCAATCTTCCACTTGTTTCTATCAAGTTTCAATCTCACTAAATATGTTAGTTATTATTAAATTATCACATCTATTTTACATCACATATGCACTAAACTTGTACTGTGTTTTCACTTGATCCTCAAAGAAATTACTACTTTGATATTCTTTAGTCTTTGTGGATACAACAATCCCCTTATCGACTATACTACAATTGACTCAATCCGTTTTTCGATAATAGATTTAAATAATCCCACCATCAAGTTTTTGACACCTTTGTTAGGGAATAATTGAGAACACTTTTATGTATTTCTCACATGCATGTTGTTTGATTATGCTTTACATTTGAAATATTGTGTGGTTTCCATTTTAGTTAACTTTTGAGTTTGCATGTAGAATTTAAACATGGAAAACACATGGTTCTTGATATGTTTCTTTGAGAAAAGGGTATTGATGCCCTCGAATGAATCAAATTGAATGATCTTTTTCACATGCATATGAACCTGAATTTAATATTACAAAAGTAAAATTATTGAGATGTTGCTATTCTGAATGAACTAATGAGTTGTGCAAATGAGTAATCAAGACCAACCCACTCATACTATCCCATCTTCAAGGAAGATAAAGGGCATAACTTCTTCCTCAGGAATTTCATGGATTCAATCCTCCTTTTTTAAAGAAAGGGAAGAAGACAATAAAGATTAGAGTGGACAAATTTTGGCAAGCTTGATGTTTGTCAATATAACACCAGTGACTCATGTCTCAGACATTACACTGGACAAAGCTCACTTCCTGCATTGTATTATCCATGGAATCATAATGGATGTGGCCGAAATAATCTCCAATGAAATACATAAATTTGTAATCTCACATATTACTACTAAAGGTACTACAAAACATATAAGATTCCATAACTTAATTATTAAATTGTGCAAAGCTAATGGAGTGCATGTGCCAACCTATCTAGTGAATACTCCCATGAATAAACCATATATCTTGACATATTGCACCAATACAATGGAATAAATCGAGGTGTCACTGCAGAAGATAGAACTAAGAAGAGAACAAGAATCTACAGTTGAGAAGATCACAATTGAAGTTTTCCAACCACAGTTATGTGAGTTGATTTTAGGATTGCATTTTTTAATTGGTTGCTCTTGTTTATGATTTTGGATTTATAAATTTAAGATAAGAACCCTAACAAGATTCCCACTGGAAACGAACTTAACCAAGTTGTTAAGTAAGTGTAAAAGTTCACTTCAGAAGGGCAAAGAGAAAAACACAAGAATAAGGTAATTATGATGCAAGGGGCGGACTTTAAGAACAATGGAAGTAAAGGATGAATGAAGATGACCAAAAGGAAATGACATAAACAATAACATAAACAAGTAACATAAATAATACAAGGAAGGATGGAAAAAAGATGAGATGAAGGGAGTTTATGGTGAAAATGGTGAAGATGATCACGCCACTTGGAGGGTGGGAAACTCCAGGATCATTGAAGGAAAAACCGCCACTTAAAATGCTTACACACTCAAGATAAGACCCAAATCATTTATGAGACAAAGCTCATTAATCACTCAAGCAGAGTTTCTTTACTATATTCAAAATCTCGGTGAAAATACATGAGGCAAGACACCCTATTTATAGAAAGGGTGCCTTGGTGGGCAAGATGGGTGAAGGGTAGAAATGGCAAGGGAGAGGGGCTACCTAGGGTGTTGTCCATGGTCAAAAATGCACCTTTAGGCATAGCTTCTAGAACGTAGGTTAAAAACCCTAATTCTAGGTGCCTTGTCTTGAAAAGGTGGGCTTGGTACAAGCCCATTTCACTAAGTACACTCTTTTTTATGCTATGTGAACCTACTATAGCCTATTTTTCTATTTGAATCCCAAAAGTGAGCCCAAATTATTTAGAAACATGTTTTTTTTTTCTTTTAAGAAGACCAAAAGAAAAACAGTTGATGTTCTGGTCTATGCCAAGTTATTCTTCTAGTGAGGTCCATTTGATATTTAGTGGGGCCTTGACTTGATTGTTGAGATGATTGCTCACATTGTGAATTGTCTCTTGAGTCCTTGGTCATCTTCTTGGCTACTTGGATTGTATCATGCCCCCCAAGTTGGAGAGAATTCGACCTCGAATTTAGAACTCCTGCAAATAACATAGTCAGTTTGTTCACATATAAAATATTGCAAGGTGGGGTATGTGAAGTAAACTTATTTTCATGAAGCTTTGGGAGTTCATATGGGTAAGTTCTAGATACAAGCCATTTTTGGAAAGAACTTTTGGGGATGAAATGAATTTTTGAAGATAATCCTCTTAGAAGGTGAGAACCTTTAGGGGGTGTGGAATTGCACCCCAAAACTTCTTTGTCCAAGATGTCAAGTATTTAGATTTATTAGGTAACGAAAAAGATAAGGAAGAACAACACCTTAGAGGTGCAGTTTGCATTTTTTGTACGGGTCAACATGATTTTTTTTGCAGTGTGAGGTGAGGTATTGTTACCCGATTTATCTTTTCTTTCTTTATCTTTTTCATTTTCTCTTTTTGTTTTCATTTTTATTTGATCTTTATTTACCTATTTTGGAGATACAGGTTTCAAAATGATTTTATACCAATGGAAGGTAAAACATATTTAATTAGTAAGGCCATCATGTAAAACTTTTCTATCAAATTTTCACGTCCTTCCTAATGGAATGTGGGTGCCTTCCATTGGCACAACATCACACAAGACCTCATCTTTATATTTTCCAATGAAGAAAGCTATGAAGACTTGTCTATTGACAATGATTTTTCCGTCTTCACTAAACCATTGTAATTTGTAGGGCTTTGTATGAGAGATGGTGGGTAATCCAAGTTTATCCACCACTCTTATACTTGCCACATTTCTGCAACTACCCCCATCTACAATTAAGGAACATAATTTGTCATTAATAAGGCACCTTGTATGAAAAATATTTTCTTTTTAACTCTCATCAAAGGGTTTCTGAATGTGTCCAAGCATGCGCCTTACTACTAATAAATCACCTTCACAAGGCAACTCATATTCATCCTCACTTTGGCTTCTTGAAGAGGTAGGGGAACTAGACCTTAAGGCTTGGGAACTATGGTCACTCACAACAACCCCCCCTTTTACCATCATGGTTCTTTTGGATGGATAATTTGCATCATGTGCCCAAAATCTAGAGATTTAAAACATTTTGTGTTTGAGGTTTTGGTGGGTGACTTAAGGGTAGAGATGGAAGGTTTAGAAACTCTACGATTAGAAGTGGCTTCTTTTGAAAAATTTGAAGGAAAAGATTTTGTAGAAATTTTTTATCCTTCCATGAAGATTTTTAGAAGCCATCATTATGAGTATTTTTTAAATGGGTTTTCTTCAAAAGTTGTGATTCTACCTTGATGGCTGTTATTTTGGCTTAATCACAAGTCCCACATCGGTGGGTTCATTGTTTGGGAAGGAAGTTTGAGGGTTATAAATTAAACTCTCCTTCTTCACTGTTATATATCCCAATTTGTAATATCTTCTCCCAT
>Ga0123341_1005293_pt1 | contig 11493 bp, 6 predicted proteins | sample Turbeapinknodule_FD_89959 | JGI IMG/M metagenome (GOLD analysis project Ga0123341, IMG submission 89959) | Root nodule microbial communities of legume samples collected from Mexico - Turtle bean Mexico pink nodule | ecosystem: Host-associated > Plants > Roots > Nodule | place: Mexico: Nepantla... | reverse complement strand
TAATTATAATAATAATTTATACAATGAAGTTTAAATTTTTAGAAAATTAATGTTTTTTTCCTTTTTAAAACTGTGTTAGAACTGTACTAGAATTGTCAAAAATCTAACAAATTCATTTTGAATTGGACACTTCACGGATATATGTCTTACAGGTCTCATACGAGTGTCGGTATCCGATACAAGTATCAGACACCGATACACCATCTCTTAAGAGAGTGTCGAAGCTTCATATGCTATAATTGTTTAAATCATATGCTATAATTGTTTAAAATTCTAAATAACTAATTAGAAATTGGATAACTTAAGAGACATGGATTTTAAGAATGTTTAAATTTAGAATCTCACTCCTATGCACATGTTTTAATGACATGCGATTGGTTTGAAGTCTTGTTTGATTGAAAACTGTTCCAGGCTCCTGTACATGTGAAGAAGATGTGTCTCTTTGGATATAAAATATCTACGAACATTAACAGCCTTAGATATTACAGGGGAGAAGATATTTTGTTTTTAAGAGAAATGAAAATTTTTCACAAAATTATATGCCAGCTAAATTTAAAGGTGTTCGTTCCTGTTAAAAGTGATAGGAAAACTTTTCGTTCACATCCCCAAATAGTAAAAAATACACACTTCACAACTCCTTATAATAATATAATAATATTTTTAATTAAAAAATAAAATAAAATATTAATTTATTAGGTATAATTTTTACTTAGATGATGTTAATGTATCAGTAAGATGTGGTGAAGTATCGATAAGTGGCTTAAGAGAAGGGAAGGGAGAAAAAGAAAGGGTAGTTATTGTGATATGCATGAGGAAAAACATGTGGAAAAGCAGGTGAATGTATCATGTGCAAAGGGCGATAAACTATTTAAACTTGGTCTCATTTTCCTTTTGGCAAGCTACAATGAAAGCAACAGAACACGATGCATTCCTGATTAAATAACTTGCATAGCTTAGCCATGGATGGGCCTATGACAAAAAAAATAAATTGACAAGTTCACCCCTGCCTATGTGAATTCCAATTTTATTCTTATTTAAAATTTAAAAAATCTTATTTTTCTCTTAATTTCACACTTCATCATTTTATTTGTTATTGTTGTGAACTGCGCACCCTTATTATGTCTCCAGAGTCGTGGCACCTGCCCTTCTCTATTGTTGTCCAAGCTTTCATTTTTCAGTTTGAGAGAAGATGAGGCTTGCGCAGGTTGAAGGAAGCAAGGCAGTGAAGATAAGTTCATTCTTTATCTGTTTTTTATATATCTGATTGGTCAATTCGAAAGCACAAATTGGATTTGGCATCGTGTAGTGTACTGAATTACACAATTTGGTATATAAATTTAAAACATATAGCTTTTAAAATTGACCAATCTCATATGTACTTCAACAATAAAAGGGTTCTGACTTTTGCAACCCGATATGCAAGAAGAAAAAGAAAAAAAAAACGAAAAATCATGAAAAAAAAAAACGCAGAACTCTCATCACCAACTAACCTTCACGGCCTTCAACAGCCACCTCCAGCCACAGCCACCTCCAGCCACAACCACCCACCACAATGAATCCAAATTGAAGAACAACTCATTCACTCAACCAAACCCTAACATATATTGCCAATGGGAAGAACCCATTGAGGTGCAAGGAGAATTTGCCTTCTTTTTTCATCCCAAATTCTCAAAGGAATGTAGGTAGATTAATTTTTACTACACCTTTATACCTTTCTTCTGACACCCCCATAAGTTATGTTAAAAGACGTTTTTGGCTTTAAGTAAATAAATCCTAAATTTCCACACACTTCACCTAACCCAGCTTTCACCCCCGCGACACCCCCAACAACTCATTTGTGTTCGTTCAAGCTTTTCGGTGGTTCTTTACGCTATTTGAGAGTCTTTCACAAGTTGTTTGTGGTATAGTCATCCTGCAGTAGAGATTTGTGTTGGTTTTGTGGTGGAAAATGTTGGTTTTTCACTTATATTTGATTGGGTTTTTTTCACTAATTTGAATCTCTCATAGGTTTTTTTTATAAACACATTCTTGATTATAGAATCTAAAAGTTATTCTCGGATTTGGAAAAAACTTCTAGATTCTAGAATCCAAAATCTATTTTTTAACAAATAGATTTTAGATTGCAGAATTTAAAAGGTATTCTCAGATTCGAAAAAAGCTTTCAGATTTTGTAATTCATAATGCCTTTTTTAACAAAATACATTATGGATTGTAGATTTTGGAAGTCGTTTCCAAATCCAAGAATAGCATGATGTAGTTTACAGACTGATGGCTAAAACTAGAGGTAGTGGATCCCAAGGTGATGGTCCAAAAAGACCTACATCATCAGCCCCTAAAGGAGATTGGGCTGAATCAGGGGAAATGAGTGGTGTTGATGCTCATAAGAGCAACTACAACATGAGGAAGCTAGATGACCATCTGACCTATCTTTGCTTGTTAATTTTGTTGATCATGTGGTTGTCAGGTTGTTGTAGGGTGAGGTAAAAATGAAAAACCCTTAAACTAAATCGTTGCGGTTTAGATATTTATGTTGAATCATATTGAATAAATATAAATATTTTTGTCAGGATTGGGGAGAAATAAAATTGGTCTCCCATGGTAGAAAGTTAGGGAAATTTGGGATGCCCTCATGCTGAATTGAGCCTCTTGTCCTTAATTTTGGATTTTTGCCTTTGTGCAACATTAGTTATGAGGTGTGGGACAAGAGGTTGATTTCATCCTTTGTGGAGAGGTGGCATGAGGAGACCAACACCTTCCACCTTTCCATAGGTGAGAAGACAATAACACTTGATGATATGTCGTCTCTTTTACATCTGCCCATTTTGGGTCAATTCCCTACATATGTCCCCCTAGAATACGGTGGAGTTGTAAATGTGTTTATGGAGTTGTTAGGGGTGGACGAAGGTCATGGTAAGGATGAGATGAGGCAATGTCACGGTGCCCACATACAACTAAGTTGGCTTAGAGAGGTTTATCAGGATTGTTGCATTCTTCAATCTTGGTAGTGTGCTATGAGAGCATACTTGTTGCATCTGGTTGGATGCACCATATTTGCTTATAAGAGTGTCACATACATATTTGTTTCATACTGGTTGTTGTCCAGCCATCTATAAATGTGCAATAATTACTCTTAGGGAGGAACAACACTGACTCATTTTTCTAGTGTCCATATGAAGTTCTTTTCTCTCTCCCTTAATTAGAACGCAAAACCAACTGAGAAGGTCAAAATTGTGGAGGTCACACCAACAATCTCAAGCAAAGACAATATATATTTGTTGATTTTTGTAAGTGGTATCCATCAAGAACATAAAGCTAAATGCATTCAACAATTTCTCAACATCAAGATGAGTCCAAAAAACATCACTAACAACATGCGAAGACTCATGACACCTACTCCAGTGCATATAGTCGTCACAGTCTAACAACATCATTAATTGTTGTAATTCAATTCTTGGTCCTCTAACTGATCTCATGTATGAGTATATTGCATTGTATAATTGCTTTTCATTTATTGTGTCAAACCTAATAACAAAACCAAGTTCATAACCAACCCTACACACTCATTAAAGTAAATATTATCCCATAACAAAAACCTATACAAAATTATTATTACAACATACATCACTTGTTAAAGTTATAATATACATCAATGAAATGTTATTAATGATGACTATTTTACAGCAAGTGTACCGTGTCAGAAGTAATAATTTGTCCTTAAGGACGGATATCGAATCCACAAGGAACAATTGAAATATCAAGTATAAGATTCACTAAATAAAAAACAATAAATAAAAGATTTTAGGATGTTTGTTGTGTATGATTGCAAGAATGTAAATAAAGCAAAGTAAATATTTGTTGATTCAATTGGGAAAATTGGGATCGAGGTTCATCCTTCTCACTCTTTTTTTATTTTGAAAAACATAATAATATTTTATCCTTTGATTGATATTGATGCCTATATGAAATTCATTCATATCGATTTCTCGTATATAAAATTATTAAGATAGTCTACTAATATTGATTCCTCTCATATTTATAAAAAATCTTTATCCTTACAATTAGATGTTGATAGCAATTAACATTTAAAATCTATTTCTAACATTCAAATATGTTAAGCCTTATCATTTAGGTCAGATACTTAGAAGTATTTCTCAGTCAAATCTAAGGATCAAAATTATGATAAAACAAACATTACGGATAAAATGACAATATCAATCATCAATAAAAAAACAAAATATTATATTTAAATATCACCTCAATACATAAGAGTTTGAACAAATTACTCATAATCCCAAATCATAGAATTAGCCACTCATGTTGGCCATTACAAGCATGGAAAACAATAAAAGAAGATCCAGGACGTTTTATTACACATTACAATCAAGAACATATGATTTTTTATCACCTTATATTCTCCCAATGATGATTAGGGTTGTGTCTCACGCCTCATATTTAACTTAGTTGAACTTGGGCTAAGTGACTTCTCGTCTATGTGTGATTGGGCTCGCCTAGACGAGTTGGACGAGAAAAAACCCAACTTCTCTATAGTGATCTCGCCTGGGCGAGATTGAGCTCGCTTGGGCGAGTTCCTCTAGAAGGCTTTTGGCTTAGGCAAGTTTGGGCGAGTATTTGAGCATTCTAGTTTTCCCTTTTTACCTTGTATATTCTCCTTTAGCCTTTCATCTCCATTTCCTCCTAAAATCCTGAAATTAACATAAATTTGAGAATAAATTGTTCTTATTCATATTATAATCACAAAATATGTAAAAAGATTTAAATTCATAAATTAGGGGTTAAATTATATTTATTTTAAATACCTATAAGTGTCTGTATTTTAATATGAAATATTATTGAAATATGACACTTATCAATTCACCTCATCTGTTGTAAAATGGCTACCGTAGTCCCCTTCAACCAATTCATGTTCAATGGGAACATAATTCACTAAGTCTTCCATAACAAACATTTTATCTACTTCATTGGATCTTTGGTAAAAAATTTGGATCCCATGTCCATACTTCAACAATCATTATCCTATATCTACACTAACAAATGATAAATAAATATTTTATTATAATTTGAACAATCCATAAAATCCACATAATGAACTTTATGCCTTACAAAAAATGTCCCATAATAGAGCGTTTAGAATTTGACTTTTGGATTGGCCAATCCAAAAGGTGTTTATGGATCTGTAAATATGTTCTGGATTGACCCATTCGGAAGCCAAATGTTAGAAACTCCAATTCAGAAGGTATTTCTAGATCTGGGAACCCCTTCCGGATTGGCCAATCTAGAACATTGTAATGTGGAAACATGTTCTGAATTACACAATCCATAATGATTTGAAATGTGTTTATATATTCTAGATTGGGCACTACAAAACTTGTTCCTAGATCCAAAGAAATGTTATGGATTGGCCAATCCAGAACATTTTTTCAGATCTAGGAACACATTCTGGAAAGGTATAAACAAATTTCAAATTATTCCGAAATATAATCAAAATCACACCAAAAACGAATAAATCCACCATAAACGCACACCTTTGATTATCACCACCACGACAAACAACCACAAATCACCGCAAACCATCTTGCAACTCGTGACAAAAGTAACCATCATGGTGGCCTTCACCAAGCTCCTGACGCACTTATCCCACTTACCTTCACAACAAAAACTTCATAAAATTTAATTGTTTCACATTAAGGTATTTATGGAATTAAACAAGTTATTGGGGTGTCAGAAGAAGGTATGCAGGTGCAAGAAGAAATAACCATGTAGGTATATTAGTTAAGAATAGTTTAAGGCCTGCTAAAGCCTCGTTTATCCTATATGGGCTTCAGGATTTTCTAAGTGGAGCCCAGATAAAGGCAAACTCTTCATGCACCTCCTTAACTTCTCCCTGCACCTCCACAATTTTTTTAATTCCAACAATATCTTTTTGAGTATGTTGGAGAGTGTGGCGCATTCTTCTTCATTTTCAAGTGGTGGTGGTTGTTTGTGGTGGCTGGTGGTGAATGTTGGTGGTTGAGGTAAGTTTTGTGGTCTTTTCATTGGTGGTGGTTGCGTTTTCGTTCACTTATATTTTTTCATTTCTTTAGAAGCCACAAAACCCAGAAAAAAATCAACGAGATGCAAAAATAGAGTACAAAACTCAAAAAAAATTATCTTCACACTGCGAACGTCAAATACAATAAATTTTCTTCTCAACCATCTCACACATGCTTAAATTGTGGAATTGTTCTCTCAAACATTGTGACGGGAGAAGAATGAAAGTGTTGCGACTGGAAGAGAGATATGTGGAGGGAAGAGAGATATTAGAGTGTGAAGGTACAAGTAGGATTAAGGTGAGATTATGTTTCATTTAATGTTATTTAAAAAAATTAAAATCGATTTTTCATAGTTAATATGGAGGTGGGGGAAAGGTATAAAGTTGGAGGAAGAATTTTCTCCATATAAATAAATGAAGGTGTTTTTACTTAAGATTTTGTTTAACTATATGATTTTTATATTTGACATTTTTTTATTTTAAATTTGTTCATGAAGTATTTAGTTATTAAGATTTTTCATTTTGTTTGAGTGTTTTGGCTATCTTTTTAGACTTCAAATAGTCTTTAAAGAGCAATAAACAATTTTGATATTTTTTGGTTATTTCCTTTTTTTCTTATTTTTATTTATTTTTACTTTTACATGTATTTTCATATTTTCTCTAAATTTATAATGGTTTTATGAAGAACATAAAAGACAATCTATTATAGTGTAAAATGATGTTAAGTTTACATAGAATTCTTATCATTTACAAATATATTTTTGTAGACTATACTCTTTCTTAACATATTTTTCCATATATAGAGGAAATATACAAAGTTCTATGTATGCGTGAAAATGTGTCTTTTTTTAGTGTAAAACCTTCTACATAGTTTCTTTCTTTTACTATTGTTATTGTTTTTTGTGTGCTTATTGTGCAAATTGAACAGTTTACACTGTTGGTGTTGGTGAAGCTAATCGACATTTGTTGAATCCAACTTCCCTTTAAGACTTTTTCAGATTGAAGAGTTAGATATGTTTAGAGAATGTGTTGTTCTTGCCGTTGTCGTACTCTCTCTTTCACTTCACAATCACTCCTTTTCATTCGCATTGGCTTCGATGAACCTCCCTCCAATTTCGTTACCCTTCCTGCCCTAACTTCAATCCATGTTTGCTTTCATTCCCCAATCGTTCCTTCGGAGTCACTGAGTTTTGTGCTCTAATTTTACTGTATCTTCACCTCCAATGTACCTTCAATCTAGCTCCAATCTAGCTTTAGTTTTAGTGGACTTAAGGATACCCAATCTCGCAAGTTATGCACTGGTGAGCTTCCACATTTTTCTGCAACTTCTTTGATTAATTGAGGTTACCACCTCTTGTTTTTGCTTTGTTGCTCTTTTCGTTTCCATATCCTTTAACAAGGTAATACATGTTTGCAAATATTTTAAGAAACAAATAAATTAGAAGGATCCGTTGACGAGTTATTTAGATAAAATATTAAAATATCTTATTCTCGGAATAACCAAAATAAATTGTATGTTTTGTTGTTCAGGAGTGGAATGGTAATGATTTTTAGGTGTCAATTCAAATTTACAATTTATAATATCAACGAGAGGCATGAATTTTGTGGCTATAGTAATTTTGTTCTCTCTCATCTGTTTTTAATATTCTTAAACCTTTTAAAGCTTACACAACACTTTTTTGTTGGTGATGAACAAAGTTTGGTATCATTGGGCAACAAAGAAGAGGCATAACAATGTTTGAGTTTTACATGTGAGAGATAGTCATAATTTGCACCATTAGTTCCATCATATGTTACTACTGCTAGTTTGAAAAGAAAAGTTTTAAGCCTTCAAGGTTCAGCCATGTAATGGTCATTTTTATATGCTACATCATACTTCTGAATGAGAATTAACGACTATATTTTGTGAGGTGATCAAGCTGCCTAGAACCTTGCCATCACTTTCACTATATTTTGGTACATCTTCTGTCAATAGATAATGGAATGGGCTTTTATTGATTTAATTTAACTATATTGAGATTCAACACAGATGTAGCCAGATATTCAGTATTGTCTGCTTCTTTGTGACTATCACTAGATAGATACCTTCACTAGATTGGCCACAACTCCAACCCAAGGAGTTGTTGAATTCATGGAATTGATAGGAGTGACAACCTCAAACACACGCATTTCTATCTATGCCCTTTTTTGTTCTTCCAGTTGAATTTCTAAGAGAGATTTCACCTTGAAACCAAGAGCAAGTTTCCAAGCTCTCCGTAAAGGTAATTCACTATTCTTAGTGGAAACAAAATTGACTGCCTTTAACTCATTCCCAATAAATGTTTTAGAGATGCTTCCTGGAATATTAGTAGGGAGACCATTAACTTCTTGATGATTATTTGTTTCTGCAGTAGCAGTTGCAGATTGTTTACCCTTACCCTTTTTTTGTTGCAGATATGTCTCATGAGTTGGTTCCCCTTTCTCTCATGAACGTAGCTTATGAGTTTGCTCCTATCTTTGAATATCATGAATCTTATACACTCAAATGTGCGTAATAAATTATGCAAAATCTAGTCATGTTTGGAATGACATTGATTGTGATATAAACTAATTCAAAATACTGTAGTGTTTTAGATGGACTACTATAATTTCAAAAGATCGTGAGATATATGTTTTTTCCTCTTTCTTTTCAATCTTTAAATTACACGTGACAGTTTTGTTTATGTACATGTTTTAATTTGTCTGTGTAATGTTTGATAACTATATTTTTGTGAAAAAGGAGAAGTGAACTGAAATTGAATTTTATGCATCTATGATGATTTAATTTATTCTAGTTCGGCTTTATATAGGAGTAGGAATATTTTCATATTGACTTTGAAAATTTTATGAATTAGTTCAATAAAGAGAAAAAAGAATGTCAAATCTCATTTAGTACTCATACATTTTGTTGTACCAGGATATGTGCTGGATGGGATGTGTATTATGTGCCATTATTGTGGTGCGGGCTTGCAAATTCTGCGAATAAGAAACAGGATAATGAGAGTAGTCTGAAGTTCAATGTTAAAGTTTCCATTAGGCCTTGAAAATCCTGAGGAAAGAAGCTAGAGTGAGCAAAGGCCAAGTGTAGTAATAGTCCAGTTAGGAAATTCTTTACAGCAGTAGGAAAATGTATTAAATATGAACTAGAATATTTCTTTCATTAACACAATGGTGAAAAACATAATACACTTTTTCACTTTTAAATGAGTTCAATGTTCTTATAAAATATTGTTTCTATATGTTTTATAGAGGATGATGAGGATGAGGACACAATAAAGAAGAAATTTCACTCTAGGACTTTCCATAGACTTTCAAAGATGTTTAACGAAGCTAGAAAAGAAGGTAAGAAGCTTCAATGGATTGAAAATAATGTATGGAACAACTTCTTAAAAAAGCTAAAAAAAAGTGGAATATGCCTCTATATCGATCACAAAGGTGATAAAACCCCACATCCAATAAAGGTGTGAGTTTGCACACAGAATGATCAATAAACTTGCTCACTTAATTTGGTATGAATTCTTTAATATCTGTTGTTATTAATTATAATGCTATAATTATTTTCTAATTCTTTACTTTGTAATGTTTTTGTTTTCAGACACTAGACACTGGAGTTTGGTCGCTCAGTCCATGTACACAAAGTCTTCCAACAGACACATATAAGAAAGAGTACAAAAGATTTTGTTGATGATAGATCTAGGCGTTCATATGTGAGTTTCTTTCACTAAATCATACTAATTTTTTTTTACTATTTTTATAATAAAATGTCTTGTCTTATAAGGAAGATTTTAGGAGTAGATATTCTCAAGTACTACCTGAGTCTACTTCTAGTATGGGTGTCTCACACTGGACTCCCCATACCTTATTTAGGAGGAGAGACTGAGGAATCAATATTGATTTGAGGTTGTAGGTGGAAGATATAAGAGACAAGTGTAATTGGAGTCAGACATGTCGATTCTTGCGATGATTGTATTGAAAGTTATTTGCAGCACATACATAAACAAGTTAATTCACAATAGATGGATCGATTGAAACAACAACTTACAACTAGTGAGAAGTAACTGCATTCACCTACCACCTCCAACGCACAACATATTTTTCAGCAACTAGATGGTCACCAAGAAAATCAATAGCAAGATAATGAACCACCACAAGATGAACAACAACTAGAATCAAAACCATAATTGACTTCATGATTACATTGATTATTAGTTTGTTAAAAAAGTTTAATATACAATATTTAAATATTTAAATAAGATACATGCTTGGATCGCTAAATTCTCGTTGGATTTTTTTAATATGTTTAAATTTCTTTTGTTATGTTAGTATAGTATAATTCTTCAAATTATGTTTCTACTTTTGTTATTATTTCTCATAATTTACTACAATTTATTTTGTTTCACTTTGTTTGAAATAGGTTTTATCATAAATTTATGTGGGCAAATTGAATCTTAAGAATTAGTTATAGATATAGTGTAGATACATATTAATATTATATATATAATTCATATGTAATTACGTATGTATTTTGTCAGTAGATATTATATACGGACAAAATCCATATAAATTATATTTTATAATAATTATATATGAGCTATGCAAATAATTACATATACCTACGAATATTATGGTATGACATTACCTATATTTTAATAATCTGTATCTGTTATTTTATGATACTTATGAGAGATGTACCTATCTATTTTTGTTTGAAGTATCCACTAATTTCAAATATTACTAATTATGGTATGACATTACATATATTTTAATAATCTTTAAGAACAAACTGTTACTTATGAGAGATTTACTTATTTATCTTTATTTAAAATGTAACTACGATTTACCCACTAATTTCATATATTAGATATGAGTAATTTTAAATTTTCTTGTAGGAAAATATAAAATCATTAAAAAAACATGCATTATTATTTATTCACTCTCATTCCATTATATCTTATTTCACTCTTGTAAATACATTTTGTTTTCGATTTTCATCTCTATCATCTAGCTGTTTCTTCATTTTCTTTTCTATAAAAAATACTCTTACTCGAATTTTTTACTTAAATAACATAATGACTTTTGTTTTTCCATGACATGTTGTAGCAAATATTTATAAAGATAACAACAGTTTTTTTGCACCTCAGAATTCTGACCTTTGATTGGGTGTTTTTTTGGCTAGAATACCAACTGGAATATGTTTCCAAGAGACCAAATTACAAGCTGGTTTTTGTATTTTTTATTTTAAAAAGAATGAAAGGTGCAAAATTAGGGGAAAAAGTAAAATATTAATCGTTAGAAATTAAATAACTTGAAGGAAAAAATTGGAATAAAACTGTAGAAATATAAAATAAATTAAAAAGATATTTGAGGGTAATTATATTTATGTGGTAGAATATAATTATTTAAACTAGTAAAAATTAGATAAATAG
>Ga0123341_1005292_pt1 | contig 11493 bp, 11 predicted proteins | sample Turbeapinknodule_FD_89959 | JGI IMG/M metagenome (GOLD analysis project Ga0123341, IMG submission 89959) | Root nodule microbial communities of legume samples collected from Mexico - Turtle bean Mexico pink nodule | ecosystem: Host-associated > Plants > Roots > Nodule | place: Mexico: Nepantla... | reverse complement strand
TAAGTAGCAATAAATAAGAAAAAAAAACAATGTAATTGACAAAGCATGTCAAGCAACAAACAAATAGGAAATGAATAATATAATTATCTTACTTTAGCTGGAATAAATTGAGTGTTGAGCAATATTAGATTATAATGACAACACATTTCAATCACTTGCAGATAACTTAAACGTAAAATTGATAGAAGGAAATATATGAAAGATAATAGACTAATTTTGTATTTGTCATACATGTACCGTTAAGATAGAAAAAAAGTAGGAAGTAGAAGTATTATTTTTTCCAAATGCAAAAATAGAAATAGAAGATTTTGATAAGACATTATATTATATTTATTACAATTTTGCAATAGAAGCAAAAGTATGATCAGAACAACTATATTACCCTACAAATTTGAATAAGAAACCGTTATTAAAAAACAAATGATCTACTGATTATTGGCTTATAACATTGGCTAAGAAAAAATATTCAAGTATCAACAAACTCACAATTTTTTTAGAAAAGTAAGAAACAATAAACAATTATATAAAACAATGATTTATTCTAAAAGGTGAATAACTCAAATTTCATAATTTTGTATGTTAACCTCTTGTTTAAAAACAATTTTATCGTCTTCTTTGAATTCATTAAACATACATAAATTCTTTTATCCCACTCCAAGTTTTGTTGATTTATTTGTCACGTTTTCTTTCACTATTTTGTATAAAAATATAAGTTATATAATTATATATATATATAAATTACTAAATATAAATGTAAATAAAAAAATTACAAAATAAATATTAAAATATAAGAAACAAATATCAACATATGCGAACAAATAACAAAACTAAACATACTAAAATTAATATAAACAATGCATAAACATAAATAATTAAATTGTTCAAATATCAACAAACTGACACAAATTCTAAGGAAAGTAAGTAACAATAAACTTATGACGAATAAGGTTCTTGGAGTTTGAAAACACCAAAAATACCCTCTCTCTCTTGGCCAGGGTTTGTTGTGCAGTGGCACGACAAGGGGTTTGCAGGCGCGATTTGGCTTGCGGTTGCGGTAGGTGACAATGGGACAATGCCTCTAGAGGTGCAACGGTGGGTGGCGCGGTGGTTTACTAGTGGTGCAACGGCGACGCGGTGTGTCAGGGTTGTGCAGCGGTGCAGAGTGCTCTGGATGTGTGCGAGCGCGCGCCCTCTGGTGCAATGCGCGACATCTGGAGTTGCTATTGCTGGTGATGCACGATGGCCTGGCTGGTGCGGCAGTGTGCGCAATTGCGTCGTTGGTGCTGGTGACGCGCGACAACCTGGCTAATGCGACAGTGTGCACGAGCGCGGCGGTCTAGTGCGGTTGGTGTGTGGCGGTGGTGTTGTGTGTGCAGTGGTGGTTCACTGGCTGGTTTATGGCGGCCAGTGACTGTGTGTTTCTTAGCGGCAGCTTGTTAGCCTTTGGGAATGACGGAGGGCTCTATAGGTTTCCTCATCCCATGGGCTTGTTTGATGAATAGAGAAGTGTTCCCTAATAAGAAAGCGTATGCTATGCAAGGCCCTCTAGCTTTGGGAAATACATGTGACATTCTATTGTCCCAGCTACCTACTCCTTGTATTAAGGGAGACATGGTTGTTGTCCGGAATGATGAGGCAGATTACTTGACTGGTCTTGAGGATTGCAAAACCCATCTAAATGTTCAGATTATTCTATCTAAGGGGGATAAACCTCTCACACACTTTGATTTAACTAAAAAGTTGCAGCCAGTGTGGAAGACTCTTGGACCGTGGAAAGCAATTCCTCTTGGAAAGGGTTTCTATGAGTTTGAGTTCGGTTCTTTAAAAGACATGAGATGGGCCCTTGTGATGGGTTCATTGCAGTTATCTCCTAGTTTCTTGAGATTGTTTTCCTAAACAAAAAAAGACTTTGTTCTATATTCTATGAAAAGTCTAAAACTCAGGCCTGGGTTAGAATCTACCATTTGCTTTTGGAGTACTGGAGACCGAGAGCGATCTTTTCCATCACCAGAGGTCTTGGTACCCCTTTGTCTTTGGATGATCATATATGAGAAAGAATAGGGGTTTGCTTGCAAGAGTGTTGGTGGATATTGATCAATTGCCCCCTCTTCCCGGTCATCTATTGGTTGAACATCCAGACTTTTCTTTTGTAGCTGATGTGGAATATGAATGGCTCCCTCCATTTTGCTCTCACAGTAAGATGATTAGGCATGAGCTTGCTCAGTGCCACGTGAGTCATGATCAGGGTTGTGTTCCTATACCTCAACATAAACTTTCTCAGAAGACAACTCCCGATGAAGGAGAACAGGGGAGGATCGTGGTTCCTAAACCACATAAAGAGAATCGGAAGAAAGATTCGCAGCTGAAGCTCGTGGAAGGCCCTATTGATAAATTGACAATTGATGCTCCTGTCGGGGCTAATGTAGGGTCACTCTTGGGTCACCTTGCTTATGATAAAACAGATGGAGGGGAGGATCATTTTGCATATATGCCTCCTCTCGAGGATGCCTCAAATCATGATAAGTCCTCACCCAAGCAGAGGTTGTTCACTCCCACTTCGAATATTTCAGAACCGGGGATGGTAAGGAATTCACCTGCAGTTATGCAAGCCAAGGGCTCATAGTCACAACTTGTAGTACATTCAATTACGATTCTTACTGATGATCATTATCTGGAGGTCTCTGCTCCTGTGGTTGTACCATCTTCGTCGCGTCCTACCTCTCCTCGGAGGGCTAAATCACCTGGGGATATTAAAGTATCAATTAACACTCTTATTGATGGTCATCATGTGGAGGTCTCTGCTATTGTGACTGTACCATCTTCGTCGCGTTATACCTCCCCTCGGAAGGCTAAATCTCTTGGGGATGTACTCCCCAATAATGATACGTTGGTCCTGCAAAATCATTTTTCCTCCCTTGATGGTTTAGAAACTACAAATGTGGGAGTGTATCCTCATATTGGTGCGTAAATTATTCTGACTACCATTGTTGAAATTAATTTTGTCCATATCACTATTGAAAATCAGGTTGTATCCAAATTTTGCGCTGATCATAATGAGATGGAGGAGCATGCCAGTGATACTAGAAAGAAATAGTTCGCACTAAAAGAAAACCAAGGAGACCACCTAAGGGGACTGGTAAATCCAAAAAGACTGCTAAGGCAGTTCTCTCTACAACGTTACAATAAAGGTCTCTTCATTTTTTTGGAATGTTAGAGGATTGGGAAACCACAAACTGTGGAGATGTTGATTAGTTTACTTAAACTACATAAACCCCTCCTGATTTTTCTTGCTGAACCTATGATGCCATACACTAATGCTCTCGATGTCCTTTTCAAATCTGTTAATATGCATTTGGTGGCTACGTCTCCTTATTGTTAATAAAGTTGTTAAGCTTTGGTGTTTGTTGATTCCTAATCTTGTCCAAAATTTCTTGGTTAATGATCAATTTATTTTTGTAACTTGCCTTCTGCATGATAAATGCTTTAGCTTTGCAAGTGTTTATGGTGCTAACACATACTTGGTTAGACGGTTTTTGTGGAGGGATCTTAGTTTCTTCACATGGCCTAAGTGTATTCTAGGAGAATTTAATGTTGTGCTATCGGCGGATGACTGCAAAGGGGGGGTGACTCCTAATCAAGTTTCTTGTAATGAATTCCTTGATTAGATTAATACTAATGATCTTTCTTGTATGCCTTTTATTGGATCTAGTTATACTTGGTGTAATGAGAGGAGACGGTTGCATAGAATTCATAGAAGACTAGATAGGGCTTTATGTAATGGAGTGTATTTTGATGAATGAGATTCTTGCACTTATCAGGTTCTTGTTAGAAATTGTTTTGATCATTCCTCTATTCTTGCTAGTAATTCTTTAAGGAAGGTTAACAATTTTCGTTTCTTTTCTATGTGGCTTCAGGACACTTCATGTATGAAGCTTATTCATGATTTTTGGTATAATAAGATTGTTTGTTGTCCTATGTTTATAAAGTTAAAAAGCTTGAAAATTAAGCTCCAAGACTGGAATAAAAATTCTTTTGCTAATGTTCACAATGCAGATCTTCTTAAGCAGGGTCTCCTCCTTGGTATTCAACAAAACTTAGAGACTACTAGTTTGTCTGATATTGATGAGCCTCTCTGTCAAGAAAATATTATCTTGCACAACTGATTTACATTTTTTTTTTGCTTTGTTACATTTAAATTTGTCTTGGAGATTATGAATGGGACTATCGGTGGATGGACTATCTGAATGTGCAAGAAATCTAAAGCATTTTCATGATAGTCTTTTGTCAACATATAAGGGTCACTTGATGTTGTATACTTTAGTGTGATGTTATTTCTCTCCTTCATAAAGGTAATTTGGAACTTTCTTACTTTAGTATAAGATTCTAACTTATTCAATATATTTAGGAGCTGGAATTGCTTGTGAGATGTTTTGTATTTTATTGTTTTCATACCAAAATGGATATATATTTTACTGTAATGAACCAAATCAATGGATGTTAATTAGTTCAGTAACTGGAATATGTTTCACGGAGTGGCTAGGATGTGGTTGTGTTTCACTATCATCTATGATTTTTATAAATTTGCAATATATTGAACATCTCCTTGTGTCATTAGATTATAAAATCCAAAATTGAATTAATAGAACAAGTTTCATCTGGAGTTGGGACTTCATGTTGCTGAGAGGATATATTTTTTCATGAAATAATCAAATTGGTTTTTCATGATTGTGATCATTCTTGAAATTTTATCTCCAAACTCCTTTATGTTTACGGAAATATAAATAAAAGATACCTGTTTGACTTGTTGTGGCATGTGGAGTTGATAAAACCCTTTTCCATTTTAGGTTACATTTTTGTAAGTTTAAATTTATATTCACATTTACTTATAATTATTAGCGATTGAAATAGATGAATGACACTTGTTGTTTAACATATTTTTAATATTGATTCTTTTGTGATGATGTTCCATATTCTCTCTAATCTTTTTTTTTTTAAGAATGTGAATGATACTTGTTTGGCATGTGGTTGTGAATGACCTAAATTTGTTTGCATTTGTAAAAATTGTACTTGCAATATCTCCTCTATTGTCTCTCAACGAAAAAGACTAGCACTAGGAGAGGCCTTTAGATATTTGAGAACATGGAGAGCTGCCTGAGAATGAATGTTAGTAGGGGCAGATACAAAATGACTGAGGTGGTTGACATCATAGGCAATATTTGGGTGTGTATTGGTAAGGTAAATGAGGCGTCCTACCAGTCTTCTATAGGAGGTTGCTTCTTCTTCATTGAGCCTTTCTCCTTTATTAGCAGTAAGAAGAAGAGTATGTGCCATGAATGTGAAAGAGGGAGCACAAGCAAGCATACCATTTTTTGTAAGGAGATCTAAGGTGTATTTTCGCTGGCTAAGGTGGATACCAGTGTTGTTCCTTGAAATTTCTAGGCCAAGAAAGTATGTAAGATCCCCTAAATTCTTTATGCATAAATGTTGATGAAGCAAGGTTGTGATTTGATTAATTTCAGCAAGGTTGTTCCCAGTTAAAACTATGTCATCCACATAGACAAGGAGTGCAGTTGTTTTTTCTCCATCATGTTTCAAGAAAAGGGAGTGGTCAACAGTAGAGATATTATAGTTATGTGATTTGAGAAAATTAGAAAGTTTGGCATACCATTGGCGTCCGGCTTGCTTGAGGCCATAAAGAGACCTTTGAAGTTTGCACACTTTATTTCTATTTGTTGCTGGAAAACCAGGGGGAAGCTTCATGTAAACTTCTCCATTTAAGTCACCATGAAGGAAGGCATTGTTCACATCCAATTGCTTAAGATCCCAATTTTTTGCTGCAACAAGAGCCAGGAGGAGCCTTAAAGTGGTTAACTTTGCTACTAGTGCAAACGTATCCAAGAAGTTTAGGCCCTCCATTTGGTTGTAGCCTTTTGCTACTAGCCTGACTTTATATCGTTCTACGGTACCATTTGAGTGATATTTGATCTTGTAAACCCATCTACAACCAATGACAGATTTTCCAGGGGGAAGATTTGTAATACTCCAGGTCTGATTGGCTGCAAGGGTTGCTAATTCATTCTGCATTGTCTAAACCCAAAGAGGATTCTAAATGGCAGACTCATAGTTTTGAGGCTCATCATGAGAAGAAATAGACTTTATGGTATGTCTAAAATTAGAGGATATGGAATTAAAATTAATGAAAGTTTGTATGGGATACTTGGTACTAACTTGATTGCTGCTAGTCTGGAAATATTGCAAATAGATTGGCATCCTCCTGTTACGGTCAGATCTTCTAAGGGTAGCAGCAGGAACATCATTGTTATCAACACAAAGATCATCATCATTATTATTAGGAGAACCATGGTCATTATGAATATTTATGTCATTATAAGTTTGAGCATAGTGTTGTGGTATGGGAAGGGAAAGGTTGTTGGGATCTTTTTCATTTGTCAAAAGATATGGAAAACAGTTTTCATAAAAAATAAAATTCCTGGAAATTTCAATTTTGTAACCTTTTAAGTTTAGAAAATTAAAACCTTTGGTGTGTGGTTTAAAACCAAGAAAGACACCAGGAACAGCACAATTGTCCAACTTCTTTCTATGAGCAACAAGAGTAGAAGAATAACACAAACAGCCAAAGATACGCAAGTCAGAAATGTCACACAACTTTCTATGCAATTTTTCATATGGTGTTGCATTATTGAGCAAAGGAGTAGGAATACAATTAATTAAGAAAACATGTTGGACAGCAAAATTCCAAAAATTAGCAGGGAGTTTAAACTGAAAAAAGGAAAGATATTGTAACGTTTAAAATATGTTGATGCTTTCTTTCAACAATACCATTTTGCTCGGGTGTTTCTATGCATGAAGTTTGATGTAAAATGCCCTTTGAAGCAAAAAAAATCTTTCATCACAAATTCAACACCATTATCAGTACGAATATATTTGATTTTTGTTTGAAAGTGGTTCTCAACATAAGAAATAAAACTCACAACATTAGCCCTAACTTCAGACTTATTTTGCATAGAAAAAATCCAAGTAAAGCGGGAAAAATCATCAACTATAGTGAGAAAATATCTATGACCATGCATAGAGATAACAGAACAAGAACCCCATATATCCATATTAATTAAATCAAATATGTGAGCAGAATGAGTAGTGCTAAGAGAAAAAAGGAAGTTTCTTTTGTTCAGCTTGATGACAAGCATCACAAAAATAGGACCTTTCAACAGATATATCAGGATATCAGAAGGATGACCTAATCTTTGATGCCAAAGACCAACAGTTTTAGTTACACAATTCAAGAAAGGAGAAATATGTTGTGTAATGGATCTATCTAAACAATATAAATCATCAATCAAATCAGCTGAACCAATCTTGTCTCTGGTTCTGTTGTCCTGTATGATACACTAGTTAGAACAGAAAGTTAAATCACATTTAAGGCAAGAAGTAAGTTTGGTATAGAGACATGATTGAAAGAAAAAGTTGGAACATATAAAAAAAATTGTAAGACTAATTCTGTAATTGAGATTAACAGTTCCAGAGTAATTTGATGTAACATAGTGGCCATTGGGTACTTTTATGAGAATAGGATTGATACGATGATAGGTGGAAAAATTAAAAGTAAAACATACATGATCTGTTGTTCCAGAGTCTAAAATCCAAGTATATTTATTTAGTAAAGGAATTTTTATGGTATGTGTGTTACCTGCAGAGGTAGAGTCTTGGTCTTGTTGGCTTGTATCAACAGCAAAAGATCCAACTTGATTCACTTGAACTTGTCCAGCAGAAGTGTTTGCTTGCTTGAGAAGGTTGGTTAAGATTTGATATTGCTGATGAGTAAGATGAGCATCGTCATTCTCATTGTTATTAGAATCATACTCCTCTTGAGCGGCAATGTTGTTGACAGAATAAGTCTTACCATTTTGGAATTTGTAACCGGGTGGGTAACCATGCTTCTTATACATGTATCAACAGTGTGGCTAATTCTATTGTAGTGTGTGCAAACCTTTCAATTACTATTATGCCTGACCCTTTTTCCATCCTGATTGGGAAAACCATGTTTCTTAAAGTACACACTATCATTATGACCATTCTTGCCACAAAAAGAACAAACAACATAAGACTGCACATTACTCTTGTTTACCATGGGTTGAACATTCTTTATATTAGCTATCAAAGCATTGCTACTCAATTGTCGTTCTTGTTGGGCTACTAAAGAAAAAAAATTTGATATAGGTGGGACAGGTTCCATTAAAAGGACATGGGATTTAACATTGTTATATTGATCAAAATTGCATGTTTTAGTCTTCCCTTTTTCTTTGAGAGACAATAGAGGAGATATTGCAAGTACAATTTTTATAGATGCAAACAAATTCGGGTATGAAATTTTCTAACAAATCTAATATCACCTTTAATTTTGTAAAATAGTCGGTGATTGAGAGCTCACCTTGGCTTAGCGAGGATGCCTCCATTTGGAGGTCAGAGATGCGTGGGAGGTCACCTTGAGAATATCTTGTTTTGAGATCATTCCAAATTTCTAGCGCTTAACGCCGTGAGCATCGACTGGCTCCATGAATGATAATTGCCAGAGTCCAACACCGGCGAGACAAGAGGAGTAGTTGATTCTCGCTTGGATGGAGATACAGATAACTTGGGGTTGATTCCTTCTCTTCCTTCTTCATGCCAAAAGGAAAATCTTTCCAGAAGAAACCAAAAAATGAGTAAAATAGAAAAAACAAAACAAGAAAACGAGAAATAAAAGAAAAACAGAGGAGAAACGGAAGAGTGAAAAAGAAAAAGAAAGAAAGGAAAGAACGGCGAAATAGAATCAAGAAGAGATCAGAGATGAAGCACAGTAGAGCTCTTCTACCATCATGAAAATGGTCAATTGCAGTAAAAGAAAGGGTGCCAAAACAAGAACCGTGAGCACAAAGGAGTTCAAAGAAAGAAGAAAAAAAAACTTCGAGAAAGAGAAAAGATGAGTAAAATAGTTTCATTAATCAGAGGATGAATGTACACTGAAAGTATTTATTAAGAGTAAAAAATGATATATGCACTAGTAAAAGCCCAAAGACCCACAAAGGGCCCAAAAACAAAACACAGAAAAAAAAAACACTTAAAATAACAACAGTAACACAATAATATTTTAACACAAACCCTTTTATGTGTACGGAAGTATGGATAAAAGATACCTGTTTGACTTGTTGTGGCATGTGGAGTTGATAAAACTCTTTTCCATTTTTAGGTTACATTTTTATAAGTTTAAATTTATATTCACTTTTACTTCTAATTATTAGCCATTGAAATAGATGAATGACACTTGTTGTTTAACATATTTTTAATATTGATTCTTTTGTGATGATGTTCCATATTCTCTCTGATTTCTTTTTTAAGAATGTGAATGACTGTAAGAAAGAGCTTTTACATTAGTTGCTTTAAAGAATTGTGGTTGTGATGATATATGGGTTGATGAATTCATGGAAGAGAAGAAGGGGATAAATGAGAAGAAGGAAGAGAGCTCTAAGTTGTCGAGATATGCGAAAATAACTCTTGTTGGAAGCTTTATGTAACTTTGATTTTGTTTTAATAAAGAAGTATGAGGATCTACTAGAACATTTAATTTAGTCAGCAAGATATAAGTTTCTAGTTCCAGAATTTGTTCCTCATTTTATGTTCTTAGTTTTTTTTTTTATGTTTTGCCGACTTTCTTCTTTTATATCAAGTCATGTTTTAATGTTTATTCACTATTAATTATTAATTACATCTTATAATATTTTAGACTTTTATTAAAATTAACTTAAATATGACTGAAACATAATAAAATTCATCTATTAAATATATAATTATTAATCAAATATCTTTTGTTAGTATCGGTTCTTATTCTTATTATTATCATTTTTAAATAAGTCAGACTCGACCTATGACAGCATAAATTTATTTTTTAAAGATTGAAGAGAGATTCACATCCAAAGAACTCTTCAATGTTAAATTAGTAAAAAAAGTTATAATTAATATAAAAAATAATATAATATTAAGTGAGTACTCCTACTAACATTAATGTGTATTTACACACTTTCAAACATCCGATAATAAGACTAAGTAATACAAAAATATCTCTTATTGTAAATAAGTACTCAAATATATATTGACTTCTTGCAATCCAATAATAAGACAATTGCTAGTTATAAGTAACTAATGATTATATTTAGTTTTGATATACAATAATAAGACAATTGTTAGTTATAAGTAACTAATGATTATATTTAGTTTTGATATACATAACAACCTTGAACTAGTTCTCCATTAATAGAAAGAACGAACGATTTTAATGTGTTGATTTGTAGTGAATGATATCATAAATATTGACATTTTATGGATAATTTTTAAAGAGATTGAGTTTTTACCAGTATACTAGGAGAGTATTATGAACTCAAATTTACTAAGATAATATTATTAAAATTAATTATGGCATATAAGATATTGTCACTTTTAAATTAGTGTTCTTTTTATGATTTTATCTTTAAAAGGTGAATTAGTTATTTAAAAAGAAAATGTATGTGTTTAAATGGTCTTTGATCTCAACTCTTAAACGATGAGAAATTATTGGACATACCGAAACAAGTCCCCTAATCAAGGACTAATGAAATTAAAATTTCTCTTTAGAATCATTTTTCCGTTCTCACAAACAACATCAATGTTTCGGTATCAAGGATCAGTTACCACAAAGACCTTGTCCATAATTTCATTAAGATTTTACCCTAAAAATAAATCAATTTACAATATATATAAATAATTATCACCTTAAAAATTGATTTAATTATTTTTGAATAATATATACATCATTTGGTCATGTAATGTATAATTCATAAAATAATAAACAAACATGAAAATAAAAATGAAAGAAGTTATTCTTATATTAATTAAAAATCTAACGTTGGGAAGGATGGGGAAGGTCTGTATCATCATCACGTACTAATAATTTTTTTGGTACCATCTCCTGTGTCTTCTTCACTATATGGAACTAATTTTAAGCGACGTATCAGACAAAAAACGTTTAATTTATACAAAAGATAGAGAGTGACGTGTTGAATTATTAGTACGTGAAATGGAGGAAGGGATAAGTCCGTTGTGAGGAATGTTGTCGTTAGTGATATCTGGGAGCCAAATAAAAGATAGTTCGCGAAAAAGAAAACATAGTAGGGAAACAAACTAAGATACTAGTGGAGCAATTTACAAATATATTTGTGTTTAGCACCACCACTGTGTAAGGATAATCACAACAACTATAAATTGAATGGACACTTATGTTTCTTAATAAATTATATGCTGCTTCAATCACAAAGGTTAATAATTCATCCCCAACACACATTATTGTTCAACAAAATATAAACATATCTACTCAAATTTAGAGTTAGTCAATATAACATTCTTAAAATATGCTAAATTCAATCTATTCAATATAAAACATTTATAATTACTTTAGTAATATAT
>Ga0123341_1005288_pt1 | contig 11497 bp, 13 predicted proteins | sample Turbeapinknodule_FD_89959 | JGI IMG/M metagenome (GOLD analysis project Ga0123341, IMG submission 89959) | Root nodule microbial communities of legume samples collected from Mexico - Turtle bean Mexico pink nodule | ecosystem: Host-associated > Plants > Roots > Nodule | place: Mexico: Nepantla... | reverse complement strand
TTTTCAGCATTTTAAATTATATAGATTTTTTGTAATTTTTTTATGCAAAGCATTTACCAGTTTTGTTAATAATTAAATTTTATTGAGAAACATGAACATTTTCAGTAATTTTTTTCTTAATTACTATTTTTCACTCACAACGTTTAGATTTGAGTGTTTACTAAGGAAATCGAGCCTTGTTCTAAATGAATCTGTCATGTCTACAGTTGAATTGGATCATAATAAAAGATAACACATATATAAATTTAGGAAGATTGAAATTATAAATCACAGATAAAAAATTAAAGAAGATTAATAGTATAATTTTTTATTTGTTATGTACCAAAAATAATTGTTTTAATGTGTTTTTATAATAATATAAATTATATGGAAACTAAGGTAATTAAATACTTAGGAAAGTAACTAGGAAGGGAAGTAACATAGGTAGATTTAGATAACTAGATAAGGTTGTCGTTGATATCTCCTAAGTTGTCCCATTGCCCACTGTCCATGCGCCATTTGCAGCTTTCATTTCTTCTTCTAAGCCCTCAGCACAAACTTACTCTCTTTTTCTATCTTCTCCCAACTTGAGAGATTCTGAGAAACAAGTTTGGAAGAAGAGTTTTGAGGGAACAAGACCATGATGCTTGGTATGGCCACTCTTACTTTGGGTTCATCAACCACAATGGTGGCTCAACAACAGCATGCTGCCACTCTTGCCTCAGCAAATGGACACAGAAGGCACAGTGTTTCCAGCAGGAGTCACTCATTTCCCATGAGTTTGGTGTCTCCCACCCACCAAAGCTTCACCTTTCTCTCTTCCTTCAAGGAACCAGCACATGCACGCCCCTTCACCACAGCTGTTGCATCTGTTGATTCTGACCAGCTCAATTCTTCTGATCCTCCCACCAAGGTTTGTTCCTCTCTCCCACTCCAACCCCACATTGAATTTGTGCTTATTTTGGCTTTTTTGACCTTTTTCTTTTTCAATTTTGATGTTAGTCCTTTATTATGTTATCCTTGTAATCTGAGAAACGCTTGATGGTGTGGTTTTTGAATTGGTTTTGATGATGATTACTTTAGGAAAATATGCTATGCATTGTCATCCAATCACAAACCATAGTGTATGATCAATTTGTTAAATTTCACAACAACTACCTTAAAAGTCACATGTGGGGTAATTTAATTAACTTTGTTTTACACTGTCGGAGCATTACAATTAAACTTTTAGTTTATTTGATTCTTTCTTTTTTGGCTTGTCTTTGCAGAATGAAGCAAACAAGTATTATTTTGTTGTTGCAAATGCAAAATTTATGTTGGATGAGGAGGAGCATTTCCAGGAGCAATTGTTTGAGCGGCTCCGTCTCTTTGGGGAGCGTAATCAAGAACAGGATTTCTGGCTTGTCATTGAGCCTAAGTTCTTGGATAAGTTCCCTAACATTACCAACAGGTTAAAGAGACCTGCTGTTGCTCTTGTGTCAACCAATGGTACCTGGATCAAGTAAGAATACCAATTCTTCATTTTTCGAGTGATTGATTCTACAAGTGCTTTAAACTATGGAGTATACATGAAAATATGATGCTTGGATTGGCTGTCATAAAGTATGAAAGGAGGGAAATTCTTCCATATCATATACAAGTTATGTGTGTTTATGAATGTTTTCATACAGTGGATTGGAAGCCATTCTAGGTAGAACCTCTAGACAAATCCCTAGCCACCTATGATTGACAACTTAATCTAAGCCTATGTGGGCAAAGAGATGCTATTTTGTATGCTTGTGTCATGGTGATTCTCACTTCTCAAGCAAGAATTGATCATTTGCTTCTTTCATAATTTCACAATCTTAAAGCTGCCAATTGTTAAATGTGGTAAAAGGGTTTCTGTATATTTTCCTCTCTTTACTTTTAGTGTTTGGGTTCTTTCTGCTGATAGGAGCTCCACCGTTTCAAATGATATAACATGAAAACAATGGGGGTAAGAAAACAGTGTTTGATCAACAAAATAGCTGCAATGAAAATCATCAAAATAGCATCAAATGCCAGTTTATAATGTTTCAGCCACTTTGTAATTCTGTCCCTGTGTATGTTTTGGACTTTTGGCAGGTTCATGAAGTTGAGACTGGACCGAGTTTTATCTGACAGTTTTGAAGCTGAGAGCCTAGAGGAAGCATTAGCTTTCAATCCTACTGATTTGAAGTTTGAGAAGCCTGAGAAATGGGTGGCACCCTATCCCAAATATGAATTTGGATGGTGGCAACCCTTCTTGCCCCCTGTTCAGAAAGAGGTGAAGCCTTAAGATAATATTTGTCAACACTGTTTCAGTGCTTGGTAGTCTTAAACCTTTTTCTCTAATGATTTCTGTTCAAGTGCAGCTGGATAGTTGTTAAAGAGGGCTAAATTTGCATTCAGTTTTGTATTTTCGAGAGGTAGTATGATTATTTAAGTTGAAGTGTTGCCTTAGGATCTAAGTTGTAGGAATTGCGTTTACGTCTCTCAAATGAGTTAAAGTATATATATTGTTATGAGATTGATGTTCTCTGTTTCTAGAAATGTATGTGAAAGCGTGCAACTTATTAGATTTTTTTGTCTTTTGAATAGATTGACTTCTAAGGCTCTCAAATTTAGATTATTTAAAGCTTGCTTGTAAGGCATGAAATAGCAATTCATTACTGAAGTTACCTCAAATGTACTCACTTTACACTTTTTTTATCCATTGGTATGTTAAGGCTTCCTTAAAACATTCAGAGCCTTGTCATGGTCAGATATATTTCTTTAGTGCAATGAAGTAATGCTTTAAAGAAGGAAGGACCACAAGGTTTCTTTCTAGTTCATATAAGTAGACACGTTCTGCATTTCTTGAAGGTTGTAAAGTCATTCACTTGATTCATTCCTTCCATGAGCCAGACAGACATCAACTACAACATTTGGTTGTTAGTCCAAATTTTAGACATCTTGAGTAATTGTAATGAGGATATATTCCAATAGTTTCCTTACTACAGGTACTCAAAAAGTCTAAAGTTTGGATTAGAGACAAAAACCAATTTTGTATTATAATATATGGACGAAAAACATATTTAATCTTCATTATTATTATTATTTAATTTGTGAAACATACTAAGTGATTTATTTAGATTTTGTTTCTTACACTACGACATAACAGGTTGTGAACAATTTCTACAACGCTTATGTTTTCTATTTTTTGTTTCTTTTTAGTTTCTACTGAAAAGTTTGAACTCCAGGACGGTAAAGTTTCCAATGAATTTTCAAATAAATCAAACGCGGAGGCAAATTATTGTTGCGCATCAATTTTACAAGGGTTGTTTCCCTGCACAAGTTTTTTTGTTAGCAACACAGTCGATTTCTAAAGATCAATAATCAAATTATATTTCCATATAATCGATAATTATTTCTGTTAATCACATAGTACGTGTTAACCACAAGTTTGTACATAATTAATCAATGGCAAAACGATGTACAAAGGTAAAGGCTAGTCCAAAATTACTGAACTTGATGGGTAAGCCTTGCACTATGCTTGTAAGATTACTGTACAATTAAGTTTAAGTTTGTAAAGGCTAGTTCAAAATTAATCCACAACGTTTTGTGCACATTTTGTTTGCAAAAGGAATTACGTTGCTTCTAATCCTCAATGTACTCTTGCGAGGGTGGTTGCGATTTCCCGAAAATCTTCTTCATCAAATCTGCATATAGATGATTCAAGTCAAACAGTGCCCTCTCCGCAAGGATGTCAATAACGTCCCCATGCTTTTCATATACCACTGGCACTATCAGCAATATCACGGATGCTGCACCATCAAAGCAAAGGAGAAAGCAGATTAGTACTAACTTGCACTTCAGTAGAACCACTGAATATACACTTTGCCTGTTGTGTGGAATACTATAGAACACAGAACCCTTCAAAATGTTGAACATGTTTTAGATAGTACATGTCGGACACTCCTCTAGATCACAATTTGCATTTTCAAATAATTTACAATACTATAAAGCTTAATAACTTTGTTTAAGAAAGTGAATATACAACTTTTCATTCTCAATTTAGATTATCATGTTGATTATATATTGGTGGTTTCTAGGTGTCTTCTATTTTAGACACCAGCTTTCATGTCACATATCAATGTTGGAGTCCGTTTTTCATTGGTGGAATGTCACTGTTGTGATAGATGCATGAAGTAGGTAGCTGACCTATGTAGATTAGAGTTGCAGCACTGAACCGAGTGTCAAGAAATGAGACAACTCCGAATGTCACTGTAACCTGCAGATTACTTTGTTGTCAGAGAAAACCAAATAACACTTTAACAAGATGAGAAAGCAAGGTTAGGAATATGCTGAGAAGCACCAAGAGAAATTTCTTCAAATCTTGTCCGGAAGCTAGGATCCCAAATGTTATGAGTAGATTATTAATTATACGTGTCACTGAAATAGCTGTACTGACAAGAAACCCTTTGGGCAAGATGAATGATGATAATTCAAGTGGTGGTAATCTGTATCAACAGGAAGATGGCATCATTCCTTGGTGTAAGACAATAATCTAAATAGGTGTGCAGAGAAGCTCATTCAATGAAAATCAGCAGAAGAAAATAAGCAGGCAACACAATGTGAAGAGATAGGGGAAACAAATGCTTTAACAACTGACTGATAGAGTGAATTAAACTCACATGCCAATGAAGGATGTTACATGGCTCCGTAGGAATAACATTGCCAATAGAAGTATGAGAGAGTCACAAATGAAACTAATCACGGTGTAATCCATCCTCTTAAAAATCAACCATATGAAAGTTACACCAACAAGAACGCTTAATGAGATCTTCTTGTTCCTCCAGAGTATAATATCAGCGACTAAGCAAAAAGAAACCAAGGTTTACAATAAGTTTTGCCATAACCTGAACACTTTTGCAAACTGTTCTGTGTAAAATGATGCTGTACTTTCTTATTGACGCCCTCAAACTATGTTAACATATTCAATGTAATTTTTGCAACACAAATGAAATTTCGCAAATCATGTAATGTATGAAGGAATTATGTAAAAGAGCCAAAAGAGCATACTCAGTCCAGAGCCTAGGGTAACACGAAGAGGTCTTTTCCGGCCAAAGAAGCGGTTCCTGGCAGTGGAGAACACAAAATATCTCTCAAAATCAGTCTCAAATTCAGAATCTTCATCATCGGTTTCTTTGTTACTGAGAAAATCAGAGTCTGCAACATCCATGAATTCTGTTGGTTGAGGTATTATTTATCCTCCTCTTCCTTTATATGTTGAATCCTTTCTTAATGTTGTTATAGATATAGTATAACCTGTAAACAATGACATTTCCAAAAACAAAAAAACAATGCCATGTTTAACAAAATATTAATTAATCAACGTTACAAATATGTTAATTGCATGAACAAATGAAGAACAACGTTGAATCAAATGATGACAAATGCATATGCACGCATGAATAAATTTGTTAGCATGAAGGTTAGAGAATTTGCATGCTGATGCACAGACATTCAAAGTCTATAAGATGAAATGTATAGTTTCTTACCATGGATTAATAACCAGTGGAGAGTTTATCCTTTTCGAGATTTCTTCTTTTCAAGAATATGTGAATTCTTTTGGAGAAACTCTGTTTTCTACCAATGCAATGTTACAAATCTCACACCACAAACACCATAATCTAAACACCATAATCGACCCCTTAATATTCGCATGAAAGCAATCACGAATTCAAATAAATACTATTTTCCTTTTTGTTTTTTACTATATTATTTCTCTTTTCAAATTAACTTATTTTTTTATAAGAAATTATCATGTCGTATATACACATAAACTAAATGTTTAATGGTATTTATCGATAATGAAATATTTATTTTTTATATCTAGTATTTTGATCTATATATTACACAATATAAATATTCATTTCATATATTTAGAATTTATAATAATTCAACGAATGAAAACTATATCACATTATAAAATTTTTAGCACACGACTTGTAATCTATGTTCAACAACTTTAATCTTTATGTGTGAAAGTTTTGCATTATAAACTTTGGTTATTTAGTAGAAATGTGCATTAAACTAGTAAGCACCATTATTCATCATTGTATTATGTAAAAACCACCCTTTTATAATTTCTTCTGTACACGTAAATACTTTGAAGTGTGTCTCTGTTCAATAAAATTATGAAAGAAATTTCACAAAGTGCATGTTATAACTCTGTGTCATAACAAAGTGCAAGGTCATAGCCAAGTTCTGTCCTAGACACACTCGTGGACCAACCCCAAAGGGCATGTACACGTGTGGCAATTTACAAGAACCCATGGTTCCATTGGCAAATCTTTCTGGCTTGAATTTGTAGGCATCTTCTCCCCAGATATCTGGATTTGTATGTGAACTTACTACCATTACCCAAAGGTTAAACCCCTTGTGAACATCAAGGTTCCCAAATTTCATGTCCTTCAAGGCCTCTCTTGACACCACAGTCACAGGAGGATAAAGGCGCAATGCTTCATGAATAACCATTGCTAACGGCCACAACAAATGCAAGTTATGGTTGATGGTATTTTGAAATTCTCAGTATCTTCTGAAAATAATATACACTGTAATATCACTATGAAAAAGAATTAGGCATTAGAATTGCTCCAATTATAGCATAGCAGCTATTACTTGATCTAACAGATATCAGTTTGTTAGTATATGCATTATGAGTTTAGAGTAATAGTCTATCAATTTGATGTATCATACTATTGGTATAGAGTAATTACAATGTATATGATAAAGTTGGTAGATGAAGATCATGAACCCCCAACTTGCGTCGCAAAGTCAAAACCCAACTTGCGTCGCAAAGTCAAAACCCAACTTGCGTCGCAACGTCAAAAAATGTCCCTTACCGAGTGTCTTTCGTAAAAATATCTGTGTGCTGGTACTGTGCCGGTACATACGGAAGGATTACCCGACTTGTAATTCTTCTCGCACAATGTGGCAGTCTATCTCAATATGTTTTGTGTGTTCATGAAATACTGGGTTTGCTACTATATACAAGACTGTTTGATTGTCACAGAAAAGTCGAGCTAGCAAGTTACATGACACCTTTAAATCCTGCAACAAATATTATAACCAAACTATTATTGGTCATCGCGCAGTATTCCGTTTTCACAAATGATGTTGATACTTTTGTCTATTTTTTGGACATCTATGAGATAGTAAAAGAACCAAGAAAAATGCAATACCCGAGTCTGTGAATGTCTGATTGTTCTCGGATGGCAATAGCAATCCTTGTCCCGGTGATCATTTGATGTACTTTTAAGACTCAAATTGTGTCATCCCAATGAGGTTTTCATGGAGCCTGTATATATTGACTTAGAGTCCGAATCGAAAACACTATGTCAGGTCGAGTAACCGTGAGGTATATCAGTCGTCCCACAAGTCCTCTGTATTTGACTGGATCCTTTAATAACTCTCCATCGTCCGGTGTGAGTTTTAGGTATTGCTACTTTGAGAATTTGTCTGGACGAGCACCTGTGAGTACCGTATTCTGTATCAAGCGCATATTTTCTTTGTGACATGTAAACACCAGCTTTGGAACGGGAAAATTCAATCCCTAGAACATATTTTAAGTCTCTAAAATCTTTAATGCGAAATCGTCGTAATAGACAGTCTTTAAGACGCTGCATTTCTGTCAGATCATTTCCTGTCAAAATAATATCGTCCACATAAATCAAAAGGACAGTAAATGATAAGTTATTTTGTCTTGTGAATAGAGAGTAGTTCACATTGGAACTGCCGAAATTCTATAGATTTAATCACATGAGAAAATGTTGAATCACATTTAGGTACTAAAGCTATTACTGATGTGTTATATGTACCTAACATAGACCAAAATTTATTAAGTGTTGGTCAGTTGCCATAAAAAAGTTTCAAGGTGTTTTATTGAAGATAACCACTATAGGACAAGATATGTTCAAGGTAAAAATGAGAGGCAAAAGTTTCTCATTAGATCTATTTCAGGAGGAGTAGACAATATTTTCAACAAAGAAAAGTACTGTTGAGTTATGACACAAGAAGTTTGGTCAATGGCTTCTCAAGATGCAAAAAATCTGAAATGAAAGACGATCCACCAATTAAAGGCATTCGATTACTCTCAGAGACTATATCATAGAGATGTAACTTTGCAGTATGTGAACCTGCTGATCACACAGAAGTTATCAATGACCCAAAGTGGAAAAAGGCAATGGAGGAGGAGTTGTTAATGATTGAGAAAAATAGAACTTGGGAGCTTGTTGACATACCTCGAGATAGAGAGGTACATCAAATGGATGTCAAGTCAGCATCCTAAATGGATTTCTTGAAGAGGAAATTTATGTTGAGCAACCTAAAGGTTTCATTGTGGAAGGAAAAGAAGAAAAAGTTTATAAGTTGTCTGAAGTTCTTTATGGCTTAAAACAGGCTCCCAGAGCATGGTATAGCCGAATAGAAGATGATTATCTTCTCAGTTTAGGCTTTGACAAAAGTCTTTCAGAATCTGCACTTTATGTCAAATCCAAAGGTGTTGAATGAAGATTAAGCAAAACGATGATGAAAAGAAAAAAAAAAGTTGCAAATTTGTTTACCAAGCCACTTCCAACTAGCAAGTTTGAATTCTTAAGATGACAAAAGATTGGAGTTTGCAGTTCAAAAATCAAGGAGGAGTGTTAGATATTGTGTTATTGTAACTGCACATAAATGCACGTAACTGCATGTGACTCTTTATTTGTCCTGTTTCAATTGTTAAATAAATATTTCTACTGTTCATAAGTATTTAGGAGACAGTTACTGCAAGTATTATAAATGTAATTGTTAGGAAAGATAATAAAATATCTTGCTCTGCTTTATTCCTCAACACCAACAAAAACACATGCCTTATTTTTGCTTTATAAGACTTCATACATTATAACATGACCATACATATGCTTAGGAAACTAGTTTATCTCTTGGCAGAACACTCAGAAAGATCAATTCATAGTTTTTTCACTAAGATATTGACTCCATGCTCAGGCTCTATGAGCAACCTAAGAGTTGGCGAATGAACATAGTGTGGAGAGAGTGAGAAAGTGAATTTGGACAATATGAGAGCTATAATCATCTTAAGTTCGAGAATAGCCAAGTTCTGTCCTAGACACACTCGTGGACCAACCCCAAAGGGCATGTAGACGTGTGGCAACTTACAAGAACCTATGGTTCCATTGGCAAATCTTTCTGGCTTGAATTTGTAGGCATCATCTCCCCATATATCTGGATTCGTATGAAAACTTACTACCATTACCCAAATGTTAAACCCCTTGGGAATATCAAGGTTCCCAAATTTCATGTCCTTTAAGGCCTCTCTTGACACCACAGTCACAGGAGGATAAAGGCGCAATACTTCATTAATAACCATTGCTAGCTGCCACAACAAATGCAAGTTATGGTTAATAGTATTTTCAAATTTTCAATATCTCTTCTGAAAATAATATTTATTGTAATATCACTATGAAAAAAAATTAGGCATTAGAATTGCTTTCATTATAGCATAACAACTATTACTTTATCTAACAGAAATCAATCTGTTAGTACAGGCATTATGAGTTTAGAGTAATAGTCTGTAGTTTGATGCATAGAGAGTCTTACACCAAATGGTTTGTGTAAATTATCTAACGCTAGACCATCTAGTCTAATAACACTAGACCATCTAGTCTATTTGCTAATAATAGACCGTCTAATCTATTTATTTACACTAATCTAATCTTGTATGTTAAGATATCCTTTTGTCTGTTAGTTTTTTTTTATTGTATATATACCTTCTTTGCCTCACTTTGACATTATGCAATAATATGTTTCTTTTGTTTTTTCTACTGTCTCTCTCAAATATATATATAAATCATCGGGGAGGTTAAAACCACTAGTGTATATGACTTGTTTTTGTAGTGTATGCTGCCTAAGGATCCTTACCTGCTTCATCTTTCCAAGCATACTCAAATCTGGGATTCTACCCCCGCAAATTTCCAGCACCTCAGCGCGAACACGATCTTGCCAATCTTGGTTTGAGGCCAGCAGCATGAGGCACCATGTAGCTGAAACTGCAGTTGTCTCATAGCCTGCCAAGTATATATTCTTGCAGTTATCAACGATAAAACTGTCAATGTCCTCTTTACTTAGGTTATCATCCTTAACATTTTCAATAACCATTTGCAGCAAGTCCTTCTCAAAAGCACTTTTCTTTCTTTCATTCACCACTTGGACTATCATTTCATTCACATCCTTTTCTAATGACCATATTTCTCTATTGGTCTTTGTTGGAAGGTAGCTGTAACAAGCACAAGTAAATTAATCTTAAATTGAAAATGGAAAGGACAATATAACAACAATATAAAGAAAAACTGCACTGCACCTCATGCCAGGGATACGTCTGGACATATTTTTCCAAGACAACAACTCTTGGAGAGTGTTGAGTTTCAAGAAAATTTCTTCATTCTTGGCATAATTGCTTCCAAAGCATACTCTTGAAATAACATTCCCAGAGAAATTTCTTAAGCACTCATCAATTTTGATGTCAGCAACTCCACCTTCTGCTTCTATTTTATTACTCCACAAGTTTAGCACAGATACAGCAGACTCACTAATTATATTCATCATTCCCTTGGGAGCATAAAAAATTAAGCCATTGCAAGTTAGGAGCCAATGTAATAAAGTATATGTGAATATCAAGCAAAATAAAAACCTTATATACCTTAACCTTTTCCATGTATAGTTCTGGAGCTACGATCTTTCTTTGATGGACCCATTTTGCCCCATTTGAAGTTAAAATTCCTTTTCCCACCAAAGGCCCTAGTTGTTTAAGTTGATATGCAGGCTTCCCCAAGTCCAAGGATGTGCATACAGTAATCTCTCTCACTATGTCGGGTTGGTTTACACACAGTATTTGAATAGGTCCAAGAGAAAACATGAATACTTGACCTGTTTACACAAGATATTTGAAGCATGTTGATTCTCAAACCACTCAAACTATTTGCAACATAGGGTACAGATTAGTCCACAAGCTGAAGGTGAGAAATCCTTCATTACGTACTTGTGATCTAAATAACAAAACTATGCAATTATTACTTTGATTGGAGTGAAAAAATGTATTCCTATATACCCAAGTCACACCTATAAGCAGTTTATTTCAGCTAGTACCCAGCAATTTGAAATTCTAATACTGATAAGTTTCATTGATGATGCTGAAACTGAGTAATGAACTTGATATAATAAGAGAATGGAACATACCATATTGGTCTCTCCATTGATCAAACAATGGAAGGAGAAGAGCAGCACAGTTGTGAGAGGAAGGGGTTTCAGAAAAAGACTTTGAAGTGGCAGACTGAGCTTTCTTTAACTCCAAAATATTTCCAAGCAGTAGAGTTGGAGGTGGACCATTGATGCCTTGCTTCATTAGCTTAGAACGAAGCCTATTTGGCTTCTCCACTAACAAAGTGTACAGATAACATAACAGCCCAACAAAACCAAG
>Ga0123341_1005286_pt1 | contig 11497 bp, 6 predicted proteins | sample Turbeapinknodule_FD_89959 | JGI IMG/M metagenome (GOLD analysis project Ga0123341, IMG submission 89959) | Root nodule microbial communities of legume samples collected from Mexico - Turtle bean Mexico pink nodule | ecosystem: Host-associated > Plants > Roots > Nodule | place: Mexico: Nepantla... | reverse complement strand
GTCCTTCTTTGCTTCCGTGTCTATTTCTCTCTTTTTCTGTGCTTGTGCTCTTTTCTGTGTGTGTGTTTTCTTGCGTTCGTGACTGTGCCTCATTGTGTGTGTGTGTGTGTGTGTGTGTGTGTGTGAGAGAGAGAGAGAGAAGAGAGAGAGAGAGAGAGAGAGAGAGAGAGAGAGTTTTAAATCAATGAGTACATGTGATGTGACAAGTTTTGAATGCATATAAATCAATATTTGTGACAAGGTTATGTATAATTAATGTATATCACATTGGTATATGTTGTGTGGATATTGATAAGTGTCAAATTTCAGTAATATTTCATATTAAAATATAGGCATTTATGAGTATTAATTGCTAAAATAACCCCTAATTTATGAATTTATACCTTTTTACATATTTTGTGATTTTTATTTGAATAAAAATGATTTATTCCCAAATTTTGTGTTAATTTCAGGATTTTATGGAAGAAAGGAGATGTTTGGGAAAAAGGAGAATAATATAAGCTAAAAAGGGAAAGTTGGAAGGCCCCGACACGCACCAAGCTCACAAAAGCCCAACTCAGCATCAGAGCATCTTGCTCAAGGGAGCTCATTCTCGCTTGAGCGAGATTGCTTCAACAACATTGGTCATTTACATTTTACTCGCTCAAGCGATCTCCATCTCGCTTGAGCGAGAATCAACTTAAGTCCAAACAAATTAGGTTAAATAGGGGGCTTGAGGCACAACCCTAGTATGTAAGATTGAGGGGAAAACATCATTGAGTGAATTGTACCTAATTGGGAGAATAGGAGGTGTGAGAAGCATTAGAGGAGACAGTCGTCAAGGAGAAATATCATGGATCTTCTTTTCATGCTCTCCCTGCGTGCGTGTAATAGTCATCATGTGTGGCTAATTCTACCCTTTGGGATTGGGAGTAATCTGTTCAAACTCTTATGTATTGAGGTGATATTTAAAAACGATATTTTGTTCTTAATTGATTATTGGTGTTATTGTTTTGTTTGTAATGCTTGGTTTACCATGATCTAGAATCTTAGATTTAACTGGAAAGTACTTCTAAGGTTCTAACCTAAACGATAATGCTTAACATATTTGAATGATAGGAATAGATTTGAAATGTTATTTCCTATCAACTTCTTATCTTAAGGATAAATTGTTTTTATAAATATGCAAGGAATCGATATTTAGGAAGCATCTTAATAATTTTATATGCGAGGAATCGATATAAATGATTTTTATACGGACATCAATATCCAAAAAGCACAATATTGTCATGCTAATCAATATACAAAAGAGTGAGAAAGATGAAACTCAATCCCTATTTTTCCAATTAAAGCAACAACTCTTTGACTTGTTTTCTTGTTAATCCTTGTCAGCATAACAAATCCCAACAAAACTTTTATAATTCTGTTTTATATTTAGTGAATTTTTTACTTGATTATTCAACTGTTCTTTATGAGTTCGATATCCGTCCTTACAAACAAATTATTACTTCTGACCACACAGTACACTTGCCGTAAAAAGTCATCAAATATTTGAGATAGTATTGTGAATGCAATACATTATGTACATATTGTGAATGCAATACATTATGTACATGAACTTGTTAAGGAAATAATATATCCTAACTTTAATGATAATATAAATCATATAAATTAGGATATAAACCTTAAATAAGTTCTTGCATTAATTTTTGTAAAATAGTTGTAATTAATCTCCTATCATAAGTGTGACATGTTTTAAAAGTTTGAAAATTTAGTTCACATTTACCTTTGCCTTAAGTATTGTGATATAGTCTATGAGTGTACTTTTAAAAAGTATGTGATATTTTATATAAAAAATTAACATTCATAATTTTATATAAAAATACTACATGTGTATTTTTTATGTTTGCTATCTTCACGACTAATTAGACACATTTTGTGTCCTTGTATCACATTGTTCCCAAACCAATTACAATTCCCAGTACCAACATTTTAAAATATAAAATCAAATTAATGACCATTCAAAACCAAAATTGTAGCACAATAGTATCATTCCATCAACTAATTTAAGTAAAACTTTCTAACTTTATCAATTTGAGAATGTTCCTATTTGCCAAAATTTGACATTCATAAACATTAATTCAAATTATGAATTATCAAGTTAACATAACATTTTTTTCTTATTTATGTATAAAACGACATTTAAAGTATTTTTATAAATTCATCCAATATGCTCTCATACCATAGTATCCAAAACTTATTCATATGTCACAAAACAAATTAAATGGCATAAATCAACAACACGTCCTATTTAATCCAAGAAATCCAACAACTATTTTGAAATTGTATATTTATTCTTCACATAAAAAAAGTTGGTTCACACAAAAATTCAAAGTATCGTAAAATAAAAACAATGTCATTGATATACAGTAGAAAAGCTCTCATCAACACAAGTTCACTTCACCACTTCTCAATTTTTCACATGCAAGCTAACTTATCTACCTCAAATTAAGAAGATAGTTTATTTTACTTTAATCTTTTTCTTGTACTCTTAAGAATTACAACAAGAAAGAGAGGATGACTCAAAAGCACCTAGAGAACCTCTAAATTACTTTAAATATGAAAACTCTAGCCAAAGAACACCCTAAAAGTTAAACTCGAAATTTCTTACTCTACAAAATTCTTCCATTCATGAATTAAAAAAAAATGAAATCAAATTTTGGAAAGGAAAAAAATGAAGTTTACCAAGTTTTATCATAAGTAATGTTCTTGTGCAGATATAGAAGTTAGGGAAAGGAATGAAAGAGAGAGGACATTTGAGTTTATGGATTTTGAGAGAAAGAAGAAGAGTTAAGGAAAAAAAGAAAAATGAAGAAATGATCTGTTATAGTCTTGGATAAATTTCTATTTGCAGCCCTACTCTTTAATAACCTCACCCTTCTCATCCTATCTATTTTCTATTCAAGTCCAAAACAAGTCCAGTTCCATTTAATAATCGTACTTAAATATATTCTCACCCTCAAATAAAATTTACAACTACTCACAAAATTTCAAACACATAATTAAATAAATTAAAGTCTAAGATACATTAAATATAATTATCACTTTTACTTAATTCATACACTTATATTAAGGCAGAAAAATTTACATCACTTAACCAAAGTGGTTAGAGTTCAATCTGTTATTTTTTAGAATGCAACAAAGTTTAAGTTAGAAGAAAATGTCCACCTATATAATGTTTGTGAGAGAGATTCGTTTGAAAAAAAAAATGACTATATGTAAGATGTATCATTTTATGGAGTTAAAAATATTATTTAAAACTTTATGGACTAAATTTTAATATATTTATGTAGTAAAAATTTAAAATATTTAAATAGATAATATTCGAAAAGCTTCATAAACTTCAAGAAATCATGTAAAATTATGAGATCCATACAATATAATAAAAAAATGTAGATAAAAAAATAAAAATCAATACAATTTTTAATATGTAATTAATTATAACTTTATGTCTTCCTACATTATAGTTTGAACATCATCTTGTTCCTATTGATGTATTAAACAATAGATTTAAAGTTATATTTGCTATATCGTAACACTAAAAAAAGATATCAAATAATTTATATTAATGTCTAAAACAAAAAGAAAAAAATTATATGTAATAGAAAAAACAAAAGTTTAGCAACTAAAAAAAATAGTATACGAAAGTTTCATGGTTTAGGTGTAACTGCTTGATAGGGATAGTATTATATATCCTACAAAAAGTGACATGAAATAATTCATTGAAATTTCTATATCTTTTTATAAGTTATAAAAAAAATTAATGGAATACTACAAATTTTGTTTTCCCTATAAAAAAAATCTTTTAAAATTGGATTAAATATGTTTTTTTTCCATGTATTATAACATATGAAATTAGTTTTTATCTTTAATCTAAACTTTAAACCTCTCAGGTACTTGTAATAAAAATATTATTAGAATAGATCTTTATCCGTGTTTTTTTTTTAACAAACGAATTTACGGTGTGAATTATATTATAATATCATTACATCTATGTTAGCGATGAGTCAAAATAAAATATTTTAACATTCTTAATCTATCCTGAAAAACATTTTGTTGCCACATAAAGAAATACTAACAAGGATTCATTCTAATAATTTTTTTATTACACGTATGAAAAACATATTCACTTAAAAAATATAGGATGAAAAATATATTTAATTCTTTAAAATTATAATATGACATGATTTGGTTTATTCTTAATATATTGGTTAGTCTCTAAGGGTGGCTTAACAATGTGGATTAAAGGGTGAATTAATTATGTGACGACATTTACTTCTACTTTGGAACTGATTAGTTGAAAACAGCTAATTAAGTTATCTACAAATTTGATTACTTGAAATTTAGAAATAGTAAGCAGATTCATACGTGAGGGTGACTAGATCCACTAGCTAGTGGTTGATGTGGAAAAAATCATATGCCAAACTAAATTAAGAGCTTCTGATGTGGAAATGAATAAGGACACTCAAATATGAAAATACCTAATTACTAACTTACTTCTAATGTAAATCCTTGCAATTATTTCCATATTTTTCCTAATGCCAAACATTTTTATTTCTATTTAATTTAAGACTAAATTGATTTTTTCTTTTTTTCTTTAACTTTTTCAATTTAGTATATTTATTACTCTCTCGTTTGTTTTTCATTTTATAAGATTTTTATTTACAAATCGAGAAATATAATTTTTTATCTTAATAAATTAATTAGATGATTTCATATTTTATTTCTAATATATATGTGTGTGTAATATTACTGATAAAAAGAGTAATTAATATTACTTCAAACTTTGAAAAAGATAAATAAAATAAGAGAGAATTAAAATTTCTTAATTTTAAAAATCAAGTCAACATTATTATTTTTCATTGATTTTAACAAAGTTAATTAGTCAACAAAGCATGAAATTAATATATGTTTATGAGAGATCATTAAAGTAGCTTGTGTAAATTAAACAGAAAGAGTAATGTTGATTATTCAATTTTGTAAAGTAAGGAATAAAGGTGATGTTTTTAATAATAAATGGAGTAAATTAAATGAAAAGAGGGAAAATAATAAATTCAGAACCCATAAGTTGAAAGAAAAAAGGATTCATATAGGTTGAAGTTGTTGGGAATTTTCTTACTTGCTACACCACTAACTAAGAGGTATTCCTAGTTTCTAAAAGAGTGCTTACTATTCTTTTTTAATCATCCAATAAGATGGCTCTATTGTTACTTTGTCTTGCACTCAACCTCTTCAAGTGGAACAATCATCCTACTTAGAATGCAACATATAGATCTCAAATGATATGGTTTTATTAATGGGGTTAGTTTCACCTTTAAAACTATTCCATATTTTGACCCATCCTTTTGAGTTATCATTAAGCTCATGTGTGGTTCTACTAATTTAGGGTAAAAGTAAAAGGAAAAAGGAAAAAAAAAAACAAAAAAGAAGATAATTAATAAATACATAAAAAGTCAGTCGATAATTTTCCACATAAATATTAAAACATTTACATAAAAATCTTGTATTGATAAAGAATAATTAAATAAAATAGAGCATTTTGAGTGTTCCAACTCATATATAATGTCAAATTTGAGATAAAGATTAATAAATTATTCAATTCAGCCAAGCAATAGAAACAAGAGAACAATCGTATTTAAAAAGGCAAAAACATATAACAAAAATAAATCCCTTAAACACACAAAAAATATTGTATAATTGATTATATTTAAAGAACTAACTAATTATTTGTACTATGGAATTTATTATATTATAAATATTTATTATTTACATTATGTCAAATAAAAATGTTAATATTTTATTGATGTTTATAATAAAATAATTTTTTTAATAGTAAATAAAATATATTTCTCTTTTCATTCCATTTTTTCCACTTATTCCACTTTCACACTTTACATAGTTCAATTCAAACAAGAGAAAAGGAAAATACATGATTAGTTTTTATTGCTTTGTCTAGTTAAATAAAATACTACTTTCATTTATATGATATTTAATATTTTGATATAAAATTAATATAATTTCTATTTAAATTTTATATTAAAAAGTAATTTTCTATACTAATTTCTTATCTACCATCTTAATTTATAAATGTAATTACTCATATTGTTAGTTTTTCTGTTTTGAAATGATTTTGAACGAAAAAAGTGAAGTTAATGATGTGCTGACACACTTCAGATTTGTTATGCAGCAAAATAACTCAAGTATAACGCGAGTAATCATAAAAAATAGTCAAGAAATAACGAAAACCTTGCTCTGATACATATTACGAAGTGGACTTTAAGTCTAACTCAACCCCATAAAACCGGGTCATGGGGTGAGGTTTGCACCCACTTATATACAATGAATTGTCCTCATCTCTAGTCAATGTGGGATCTCCAACACACCCCCCTCGCGCCTGAGAGTGACAGCAGCTCGTGCGTGGGATAACATATTATGGGTGGTGGCCTGATAAACCCAACAAATACTCGTTAGGATAGGAACAAAATGTCTCTGATACCATATTACAGTTAATGAAGATGAATATTCTGTCTGATGAGGTGCATCAAATGGAGTGCACGAAATCACAATAGAGAAAGGAAAGTTCTGATGAACCCTAATTGCAAATGAAAAAGAGATAATGACTTAAGCATAAAAGAGAGAAAAGCAGAGAAAAGAAAATACAAAAGAAATTCTTATTTACTTGTGTATTAGAGAGTAAAATACACGGTGTATATATAAGAAAAAGACTAAAACCTAACTTAAACAGAAAAGAAAAGTTGGGTCAAACAAACAAAATACAATAATTTAAAACAGAAAAACTAAATACGTTAACAATCGTGTTAGTTTTTTTTTTTTTTTGTCTTAAGTGACAAACATAACATCTTTGTTATTTATAATACTATAATTAGGTTCTCTTCAAACAAATTGATGCATAAACATTTTTAGGGAAAAAGAAAACATGTTTTACAGAAAAGGAATGTGTTCAAGACATAGCTACTAGTTTTTGGGGTCTTTGTTTTGTTTTCCTAACATAAAATTTTCAATTTATTATTGGGTTCATAATTAAATGATTCTGCTTTTATCTTCTTTAAATGGCTGTTTTTTTAATTAGAAGAGTAAGTATCAAGCAAATGTTTATTTTGGTTTTTAAAAATATTAAATACTAAATTTAATTAAAAAGATAAAAGATTAAATTAATAATTTAGCCTACAAGAAAAAAAAGTTAAAGTAACTACAATAAACTTCATTTTCATGGACTTGGTAAATAATTAAAATAAATTTGGGCACTTTTCTTTTAGTCCTTTTCAGCCTCCTTGATCCTTGACTTTTAGCTGCACCAAGTGGATTTGAATCCCTTAATTTCGTATCGAATCAAATATAGAATAAAAAGAAACCAAATCAATGCATTTTTTTATCACCACTTTCAAATATATTTTTGTTATAAATGTGTTTCATTCATTATTTGATATCTTTTAATAAATTTTCATCAATAGTAAAGTATATGTTAAAAATACAATAAATATTAATAATATACTTTTTAACCCTTTTTTGTCACGCGTTTTGGTATCAACTAAACTTTATTAAAAAATAAAAATATCAATAACTAGACTCAATAATTAAGAGATAAGATTAAAACTACCAAAAAATAATTTTTGAATAAATAACTATTAAAAACAAATACACTAAAAAGTGTTAAAAAATACAACTTAGTAAATTTAATTGATATTAGTGTTTATTAAAAGATAGCAAAGTATTATAAGGTTTAATATTTTCTTGAGTATAACTTTTAAATAGATAAAAAAAAAGGAAAAGTTTATAAAATAGGTTATAATAGTTCATTATTTATTTTATTATAAATTTTATTTTTTAGAATTTCTAATTCTCTCTAAAGTGAGACTCGAAGCCAAATTTCTTAAAAAATGTTCAAAGAAGTTTTAACCATTATACAAGTCAAATTTTGTTTTCATGTTATGATTATTATTAAACTTATTAGTATGACTATTAATATTAATATAATTATTAAAATAAAAATTAATAACATTATTCATATATTTATTATTAATATAATACTAATTATATTATTTGTATTGTTATATTAATATTATTAATAATATGTATACTTATTAGTTATGATTATTATTATTTATTATTGTTATTTATGAATATTAATTATGCTTTTATAATTATTCATGGTATAATAATATTTTTGATATTATGTATATAATTATTATGATAATAGTTGGTAGGTAATAAATATTCGTTAGTGATAGTTTGTAGGTAATAGAGATTTGTGGATAATAATTGGTAAGTAATAGAGATTTGTGGGTAAAAGTTGATAGAGAATAAGATCTGTGGATAATAGTTTGTAGGTAATATTAAATTTACCTATGGATTCATATCTGTGGGTAAAAATCCGTAGATAATACTATTTTTTTTAGTGTAAAAATTGTAAGTGTTTTCAGTGATACAATAATGTGGTTACTCAATTGTTAAAACTAAAACTAAGGTGATGTATGATGTTGCTAGAATTTGTTAAATTATACATATATTCATCCTCAAACAATAATGTTAAGGTGGAACTGATGAACTAATATTGTAAAAAAATTTAGATTATAAAATTAATAGTTTTATTCAAGCATTATGACAATATTCAAGTTGTTTTGAAGTTTTTCAAGTATTTCACTCAGGTTAAAGTAATACAGCAAGACTCCTAAAAACTTAAAGAAACATCTTTAAATAATAAACGAATTAGTAGAGAAGATAATATTTATTGCCTTATCAAAGTAGTAAAAGTTAAAAATACTTACATTTTAGAGCGAAACAATTAAGAATAGATAGATTTTACAATAAAAAAATATTTCAAGTCAAATTTTAATCTATTGAAAGGTTTTATATTTTACTATTTTTTAGCTAGTAGTATTTATTTATGAAAAAAAAATTAAAAAAAGAGAAGATAAATAGAAATGAAAAAGAAAAATAGAAAAGAAGATAAGAAAATGTAATGAAACATATTACAGCTACCAGAACCAAATTGTTAAATTTTTTAAAAATATAGTTAAAGTAAAACAGAAGAATAATTTATGTAAAAAAACATTTAACTGTTATAGAAAATGTACTGGTACGACCGGACGACTCACTAAGTCGGCCAACGCTCGGACCACCTAACCACTCGATCACGATAAGGAGGTCACGCGACGACACATGACCGACCGACCCATGACGACGAGTCATGGGTTGACCAAGTCAACATGGTTAATCCTTAACTAAGAGTTGTTTAGCACAATCTTAAACATGAACCAACCTCCTAATCCGACCCACCAACAAAGGTCCATTAAGGTAATATAAATAACACAGATTCCAATAACCAGGTACGTCATTATCTACATTAATCTGAGAATCGAGTGTTGGACACCCTGACTAACTTGATCGTCGGAGTGTTTTCTGCAGGTATTATACCAGCCCGTGAGACCAGACGACCGAGAAAAGGAAAGCAAAGCAAGAAGTTGAGAGTGACAACAACGAACCAAAAAAGGAGCAGAGCAATCGGTCTCTAGGCCAACACCCGTTCAAGAACAGAAAATATAATCTAAATTAAAATATAAATATATAATTATGGGTTAGGTACTTGAGAAGTTTGAAAGGGACAGTTTGGGAGCGGAAACGCTGCGGTCTGGTTTATGTAACATCTGAAAACTGTTTTTTCTTCCCTGCTCCATTAAAACCACAAATGGTGTGCCAAATTCCTCTCTAGTGCTTAATTTCGGACAATGAACTCTCTCAACCTCAATTCTCACCCTCTTATATTTATTTATTTTCTTTTTACTATTAAAATGCCACCACATATCAATATCTTAATGTCAATGTGAAGACAACAATGATAAATAATTGTTTTTTTGGTTATGGTAAGAGTTCAAAATTCAAATGCCTTAAAGTTATAATTCAGAAAAATAAAAGTCATTTCTTGAGATGATAGTGTGAGAATTTAATCTATACATATGGTATCCCTAACTCTACTTTATGTTCAAATCTTTCCAATAAAAAAAATACCAAACAACCAGAGCACTACACCACCCCGAGAAATTCCGAACAAAAGAAACCAAACACATTAACTGCAACCTAATTTAACCCAAAAAAACATAACTCTTTATCGTCATCATCGTAAATTCGTAATTCATCAAAATCCCGTCGCCTCAAAACAGTAGTCAAGAATATTGCCGCCGCCCCAATCTCCGGGTTCTCCCGCGTGAACCCGACCCGGACGCGATCCGGGTTTTGACCCGTTCAAACTCGGTGAGTCGGCACGGAATCGTGATCCCACCGGGGTGCTGGAACCCGAATTCCTTCTCCGCCTCCATTAACAACCCGCTGAAGAGAGGGTGGTTGAAGTAAATCACCGGTACCAAAACCCGGCGACACTCGCCGTCATCCTCCGCCACGTAAACCGCCAAGTGCCCTTTGGGCACCGCCGGAGCACTCTCGCAAACGGGACCCGACCCGGATTTCTTGCAGAGAGACTTGGCTCCTCTCTTCAACTTTGTCCCCCACGTGAGAAGCTTCGTGATGGGATTATAAGTACGATTGTGCGAAGGGGAGGTGGATCCGAGGCGGTAATATCTGTTGGGTCGGATTCTGACCCGCCGGAAGACCCATTTGGCGACACAGATTACGCGCTTGCCTAGCCTGAACTGCATGATCCACGAAAAGCAAGCGACCGTTGATCACAAATCTGTGTATATGAAGTCCCTTTCGTTTAGGTTTGTAAGCAATGTGGGAGTTATTAGAAGAGGGATTGGGTGAATGAGAACGATGAGAAGGGCGAAGAATGCGAGAGGGATGTGGTTATGTTTGGCATGGTGGTGATGAAAAAGTGTGTTATGGAAATTGAGTTTAGGGAGAAGTGAAGAGTTGAAAGGTATTTGGGAAGGGAAAGAGAAGCGTCGGTCCAATGAAGTTGGCGCAGGAATTGGGGAATATTTATAAGAGACTGGGAAGAAGGTTCAATGAAATGGGTATTGTAAGGGTCAAAGGTTAGATTTAGTGAAGAAACTGCACGATGTTCAGATCAGACTGCGTGCGTGCGTGGCGTTTTTGTTTCAAATGCATCACAATATATAATAAATAAAGGACCGTTTTTTTTTATTATTCAAAAATATTGGAAATTAATACATTATCTTTTTTAAATAGATTACTCATTACAGTTTTTTATATCACATTTTATATTGTTTTTTTTTTTATAAAGTTTTTGTGTTAGGCATCACTATACAACTTGACATCTCAGCTAACCTGACACCTCAAAAAACAAAAATAATAAAAAAACAAATGAAAAAAAAATATTATTAAAAAAAAGAAAAAAGAAAGAAAATACAAAAATATGGAAGGACTAGACCAAAACCCATATGTTAACACAAACGATACATAGGTAGATTATACCTATTCATAAAGAATTCTAAGAACAGACTAGCTGGGAGTCTATTATACC
>Ga0123341_1005284_pt1 | contig 11498 bp, 7 predicted proteins | sample Turbeapinknodule_FD_89959 | JGI IMG/M metagenome (GOLD analysis project Ga0123341, IMG submission 89959) | Root nodule microbial communities of legume samples collected from Mexico - Turtle bean Mexico pink nodule | ecosystem: Host-associated > Plants > Roots > Nodule | place: Mexico: Nepantla... | reverse complement strand
TGGGTTTTCCACATTAAAAAAACTTCACCAACACAAAAAGGTAATAACTCTAAAACCACTATTATAAAATATATTTTGATAATATACATTTAGAATATTAATTCAATCAACATTGGTTTGATCAACTTTTGGACATCAGGCTATCACCGGAATTACGCTTCTGGCTGGAACCAACAAACTTTATTATGGAAGCACCGATGGAACCGTTCGGATATGGGATTGCCATACAGGTCAATGTCTTAAAGTCCTAAATTTTGGCACCCAAGTTAACTCTTTGATAAGTGAGGGGCCATGGGTTTTTGTTGGTTTGAACAATGCTATCAAGGTAAACACTTTTTTTGTCCTTCTTTTATCTTAAATGTATGATAATGTTCTAATTATAGGAGTAGTATAACAAAACTTCTTACATGGATGTGTTTGTGGTAAAGGCTTTGAATACTGAGACCAATTTGGAGTTTACTCTTGATGGACCCAAAGGAAGGATCCTTCACATGACTGTTGGTAACAACATCCTTTTTGCCGGGGCAGAGGTAATCATCCACACAAAACTTCGATCTTATCTATGTCAAATTTTCCTAATATTTTTATTTTTATCTTGTTAGTTAACTACATCAGTTTTTTTGTTTATTAGATTAAGTATTCTTAAACTTTATAAACATTTTATACCTTTTACCCTACCATTTTTGTCCTAATTACTTACACTGCCAATTTTTTTTCTTTCATTAACTTCAAAACTCTTGCCTTTTCAACATTTGTTTCTAGTGTCCATTAATTTATGTATCATGTAATTATTAAAATTTTAGGATGGTGTCATTACTGCCTGGAGAGAAAGCTCTGAAGCTAAGTCTCCTTTTGAATTAGTTGCCTCACTAACTGGTCACACTAAATCTGTGGTTTGCCTAACTATTGGACGCAAGATGTTGTACTACGGATCCATGGACCAAAGCATAAAGGTATGTGTGTTGTGAGTTAATGTAGAGATACTTGTTTCCTCTTGTATCATGTCAAATTTTATTGAATTCAATTATCATTTACCGTCCAAATCTTATTACCTTGTTTTCTTCAGGTTTGGGACATGGATACATTACAATGTACAATGACACTCAATGAACATAATGATGTAGTCACATCCCTTATTTGTTGGGACGAATTTTTGCTGTCAAGTTCATCTGATGGCACAATTAAGATCTGGGCATGCATGGAAGAAGGAACTCTGACTGTGGTATATACACACACCGAACAAAGTGTAAGATGCCTAATCATTTGGTAGTATTTACATTTTAGAATGAAAAAAAAAACTGATAATAATCATGAAGAAGTTGATAAATTCACTAAATTCATACATTTTGTATACAGGGCATTGTCTCACTTTTTGGGATGCCTAATGCAAAAGGCAAGCCAATATTGTTTTCCTCTTGTAAAGACAATTCAGTACGCATGTATGAATTGCCATCGTAAGTAAAATTTAATTCTATTTCTATCTCTAATTTTACATATTACTTTGTTAAACATTGTTTCATTCCTTAACCATGTTCTTTTCATATATAGATTTTCAGAGAGGGGTCTTTTATATGCTAAGAAAGACATTGCATCTTTCGAGTTAGGACCTGATGGACTCTTCTTCACTGGCGATGACACTGGTTTGCTTCGTGTATGGAAGTGGAATGAGTTACCTAAGATGACATCCGATTGAGATGATTTTTCTCTTCTTCATACATGAACTGATTTTTTCTTAATATTAAACAAAATACATTGTATGTAGAATTCTATATCAAATGAGAAATTACAATTTCATTTCTATCTTTAGTTTTATTTTTAAATTTTACCAAAAAATGTAAATGAAAATTTTCTTTATCTTAATATTAAACAATATTGAGTGTCAATATATATTAAATGTGAAATTAAAATTCCATTTTCATATTTTAACACTTTTTACAATTCTATTTTTTCAAAATCACATATTTACATAAATAAGTTTAATTGATTTAAAAAAACGGAAACTATAAATTATAATTAAAAAAAGTAATTATATTAACACACAAATTCATAATTTATATATTAAAAAATATTAACTTTTAAGAATTTTAACCGTAACATAATCAAATGATTTATTATCAATTTTAGTTGTATATAGTAACTTCTCAAAATGTATCATGTCATATTTTGCAAATATCACTACAAGAAACAAACGATTTTAAAGGGGTTTATTCTTAAATTACCAAGGGTTAAAACTAGGGATGACAACACGAGTCGGGTCATGCGAGCCAGTCTGTAGCCCGATACCAAAAAACGCGGGATGGACTCACTAATCTAGCTCGCTGACCCGCTTAGCCTGTCCTGCATAACTCTTAGCCCATGCGGAGCAACAACGGGACAGACCAGGTGAACCCGCTAACTCGCATAAATAAAAAAATTATTATTTTACTTTTTCTGCAAAAAAAAAAGTTTATCCCACTCACCCATTATTGCAGTGTGACCTCTTTTTTATTTTAGTTTTAAAAAATTGAATTTAATGTACTAAGAAAAGAAATATTTTATTTTAATAATCTAAAGGAGTTAATATTAAGAGTGATACTGGAATTAGTTTTAAGGAAAGTCTTATATTTAAAATTTGTTAATAAAAAAGTAATATAAAGAAAAGATTTCAATAAAATAGTTAAAAAATTAGTCATTTTCATTAAGATATTACGTATCAAAACGTTGATAGGATACTTTAATATATAAGAAAAATAACCCATATAAGAAAAATAGATGCAAAACAAAACTTTAATTATTTTTAATCAAGCCTTCTAATAACCCTTACACTTCGAACTCATATTTTTTTAATCTTAATTGAATGAATTGGAACATGAATAAAATTTTAAGTTTTCAAAAATATGAATTTTTTTTTATAATTTGTGAAATTTTAAGTTTTGAAAAATGAAAAATTTTCTTATGTGGGCTGGTCCGTGGGTTACCTCTTATGCAGGACGGACTAGTGAAAGGCAGTTTCTTCCTGCACCCCTACATTTTTCTTCCTGCACCCTCACAAAGTTGCGCAAAGACAAAATTGTCCCTATATAAACTGTACATTTTCTTTTGTATTCCTGATTATGAAATTCGGTAAATTTTCAGATTGGCGCTTCTGGTAAATTTTCGGATTGGCGCATCCAGTAATCTCCCGGATTGATGCTTCCGGTAGTACATGAATGATAGTGTTAATCCAAAATAAAAAAATACAAAACATCCATAATTGAAAAAACCATTCCGGATCCGCCAATCCATAATTCAAAATATGTATTCTGGATTCAGAAATCCATAATTGAAAAAAAATCATTTCGGATTCACCAATCCGTAATAGAAATTAGACTTCTGGATTCAGCAATCCGAAAATCAATAATTTATGCAAACTTTGCTTCCAGAACACCCCCTCATCCGGAATGCAACATGATTCACTTCCGGATTGATGAATCCGCAACAAACTCCCAGATCCCGAAATTGTGGGGTCAGTTTCGGAAATTACAAAATTATGGGGGTGCAGGAAGAAACTGCCCTAGTGAAATAAGCTTTTACTCCTTGCGTAGGGCGGATCAACCCGAATCACATTTTGTGGGCCAATCATGAGGTGGGCCTATTCGTGGCAAGCCAACCCGCATTGCCACTCCTACTTAAAATCTCATTTAAGTCATTTACCCAGGGTTACAGGTTTTTAAATCCCAAGAAAAGTTTTTCAAAACCCCTATTAAATACCACGAGTTTAGAACCTTCGTAAAATACCAAAATATATCAAGTAAACACATTGAAATTCAAACTCAAAATATGAGTTAAAAAACTATAAGGAAGCTTTATAAGACGAATAATGATATGAAGTACTATAAATGAAAACATAACACATTGTTCACAAAGAAAAAAATACGTCAAAAACTATTTCTAGATATACTATATTCTTTAACAATCACATATGGTCCTCTTGATGTCTAGAATTTATTGGCACACTTCTTTGATTAGAAACCTACAAAATATAAACATGTATCACTATTAAAAATGTAAATTTAAAAAGTAAAAGAAGTTATTTAACTTTTTTAAACATTACCTATGAAGGATTGAATATAGTAAACTCAGAAGAGAATCGACCTTGATAATTTTGAAAGAAAAAAATCATCATTTTGAAATCTTTTTTTACGTTATTCATATCGTTTGTTTTGTTCATTATTTTTATTTTTTGTTCATACAAAATTATTTATATTTCTTTCTCCCCTTAATTAAGTTTCTTTGACGATTTTAATTATATTAAAAAATATATTAATAAATATGGTTCTCCAATTATAATTAAAAAATTATTTTTTAAAAATAATATATTTAATAAAATGTAAATTAAAAAAAATAGTAAAACAGTTTTGTAAGTTATCTTTTGTTTATTTCTATTTCTAGTTTATCTTATAACTTCTTCTTTGTAGTTAGCAACTCAAGAACAAAACGTGTACATTATGTTTTCGTTCTAATTCATAAAGGTTGTAATAACATTGAGAAACTCTAATTTAATCCAATCTATGTTGATTTGCTTTATAATTAATGAGATTGCACGATAAATATTATTAAAATTAATCAAAACTAAAGAAAATTATCATCCACATCCTTCATCTCTATTTGAATAAAATAAATCACAAAAAAAAACAATATGTCTAATATCCAATATCCAATAATCCATAAAAAAACATTATATTTTTAAGTGAAAATGTTATGAACATTCAAATACTAATCAACTACATAATACATAATAATCAAATACCAAATAATAATTATACAAATACATTAATAAAAATAAAAACTAAATGAATATAAAATAGCTCATTAACCACAAGCTAAACAGATTGAGGCACAAACCCCACAAGCCCATATGCCTAACTATATTGGTAATACTTTTACGAAGAATACGCTATTATATAATTATATTCCGCTAATTTTATGCCTCCCAATTAAAGGAAACAATTATGGTATCAATATTTGTGGTTGTGAAGATTCATTCTGTCTTAACATGTTTTTAATTAATTTCTTGAATATTATATTTCTCATGTTCTACAGGAGAATTTTGAAAATGTGCAACAAGATAATGAAAATTTGAAGATGCAAATTGAGAAGCTGAAAAAAAACACAAGACAAAGATTAATACCATGAAACAGTACGTTACATAGAGGAAATTACCAGAGTTTGCACTGCAAGAAATGTATAGAGAGGATTTTGATGTACCACACGGTGCAACTTCCTCCTATACATACGATGATCATGCATGGAGAGCAGATTTTGGAGCAATATATTAGCAGCATGTATGTGTTGATTAGTAATAAATAGTATATGTATATATTCAACACGTTAATTATGAGTCTGGGAGTGTCCGACCTTCGACAATTTTAATTTAGTTTTTAAGTAATAGATATTGTTTTTACATAGGAATGCATTAATTACGAGTCTGGAAGTGTCCGACCTTCGGCAATTGATGAATTCACAAAGGAAGGTCCTCCTGCTAAGGTCGTTTGGTATCTTCCAATAATTCTAAGGTTTAAGCGTTTGTTTGCAAATACAGATGACACTAAAAACTTTAGGTGACATGCAGAGAAGAGAAAATGTGATGGACTATTTCGTCATCTAGCTGACTCTTTGCAGTGGAAGAACATTGATAAAGAATATCCTGAATTTGGAAAAGAATCAATAAAGTCAAGACTTGGATTAGCAACTGATGGAATGAATCTTTTTGGAAGTTTAAGTAGTAATCATAGTTCATGGTCTGTTTTGTTAGTGATTTACAACTTACCTCCTACTTTGTGTATGAAATGCAAATACACGATGTTAATGTGAATTTTGGAACAATGAAGAAGAAGCAAACTGTGAGTGAAATATGGAAGAAGAGATCAATCTTATTTTATATTCCAGATTGATGTAAGTTAGATGTCAAACACTGTATAGATGTAATGCACATAGAAAAGAATGTGTGTGACAAATTAATAGGAACACTTCTGAACATTAAAGGCAAAACAAAGGATTGTGTAAATGCACGTCTGGATTTGATTAAGATGAATATATGAGAGGAATTGGCACCGCGAGAAGTTGGTAAACGTACATACTTGACTGTAGCATGTTACACTTTGTCGAAGAAAGAGAAAACAAGTTTTTGTGAATGTCTTAAAGGTGTTAAGGTACCACAAGGCTACTCTTCAAATGTTAAGAGTCTTCTATCTATGAATGATTTGAAACTAATTAGCTTAAAGTCTCATGATTGTCACATTCTAATGCAACAATTACTACCGGTGGCTATTTGTGATTGATATCACGGTACATTTAGTTGTTCATCTTGTAAGAGAAATCAGATTATGTAGGCCAGTTTATATGCGATGGATGTATCCAACTGAACAACACATGAAGATTTTGAAGGGATATGTGAAGAATTAATGTTGTCTGGAAGCTTCCATTATTGAAAGATGCATTTCAGAAGAATCTATTGAGTTTTGTTCTGAGTACTTGTCAAAAACCAAATCTACAGGAGTTCTTGAAAAATGTTAGCCCTCTCGTAGATTGATAAGTAAATATTCAAAAGGTGTACATATCATAAAAAAATCTAGATAAGAGGTTCTGCAAGCACATTTGTATAACCTGAATAACACTGATGAGGTGTTACCATACTTAGATACACACAAAGAAATTGTCAAATATAAGAATCCAAGGCAATAAAAAAAAATTGGTTTTAATTGAGCATAATAAAACTTTCATATCATGATTTAAGCAACAAATCTTGAATGATCCATCAGCATCTGAGACATTAACATGGCTTGCAAACGGTCTAAAGTTTGATGTTTTATGTTGTTTTGGATATGAAGTAAATGGTTTTTTATTTTACTCAAAGTCTCGAGATGATAGGAGTACAATGCAAAATAGTGGAGTCACTTTGGAGGCAGAGTCCATGCAGTTTTCAACTTCAGAATTTTAAAATCCTGTTGTGGGATCAATGCCTTATTATGGTGTCATAGTAGAGATTTGGGAAGTTAATTATACCAATTTTATTGTACCCATTTCCAAATGCAAGTGGGTTGACAATAAGACGTGTCAAAGTTGATGAATCAAGAATGACTTTGGTTCACTTTCTAAAGATAAGTTATCATGACGAACCATTCATAATGGCATATCAAGCTTCCCAAGTTATCTATATCCAAGATCCTACGTCTGAACACTGGTTTGTTGTGCTACATGGAAAAAAGCAACATAGTGACCTATAAGATGAAGAACCAAACAATGAAATTTGTGAGATTGAATCACTTACAAGAACAACGATAAAATAAAAGTATGAGGATGTTGAGGATGTTGTACATGCAACTCGAAATGATCATGACGAAGGAATATACATTTGTATGTGCATGTGTTTCGAGTTTAGTTTTACAATATATAATTTTTATTATATTTCATATTCTTGATGCTTATCATATTTGTTTGATAACAAGAACATGGCAGATGATGAAGTTCCTGGTAGAGGACCTACTAGATTAAAGACCATGTGTATGAAGATAAATAAAGGTAAAAAGTTGTCATTTGTTATTGATGTCAACGCTGGTGTGGCCACTAGGCCAAATGCAAAGAATTTTAGCAGTTATCTCGGAGTAGTTGCTCGCGAAAAGATCTCTATCTTAACTGATTATTGGGATCACCTCACCGAGCACGAGAGAAATATGATTTGGCAAGACATTCTGGTATATAATTGTTTTTACTTTATTCAATCTGATGTTTGTGATACGTTGTTCAATCTGAAGTTTGTTTATGAACTAATTATCCCTAATGTGAAAACCTTGAGAGCGAAGGTTCTATCTTGAGTGAGTGTCAAGTTTCGTCAGTTTAAATCAAAATTGACAACAACTTATATATATGGTGCAAGGAAAGAAGAATATCCTTGTACAAATATATGCATGCCTTGATGAAGAAACTTGGCAGCAGTTGTGAAGATCCGAGAAACTGCAAAATGGTAGGTTAATATCGCTTCTTTTATTTGGATGTAGTTTATATTAACGTAGTATTAACTTTTGAGTGTTGATGATAGGATGTTTGGAAGAAAGCAAAATCCAATAACGCACATAATGAGGCCCCACAATTATTGTCCCATGGTGGTTATAAGATGTTAGAGCTGAAGTTGCTTGAACAAAAGATTAAAGCACGTTCTGCTTCTATTGAGGAAGGGAATAATGTAGATTCTTTGAAGCCTCCATCCCGACCATCCTGACATGAGAAATGGAAGATTGCCCGTCTAAAGCCATCAGACAGATGGACTTATGAGGAATCACAATGAATAACTGAACGAATTGCAAGAAATATGTTCTTTATGTGTTATTTTATATTCAATGTTTGTTGAATTTTGAAAATTTATTTTCATTTGATGTAGGATTTGTTGAGCAAACAACACATGGGACTTTTAATCCATTTGGTCACGAGGATATTCTTGATGTTGCTATCGGACGACCTGAACACCCTAGACGTGTTCGTGTTACTGGATATGGGGTGGGGATTCAGTCATACTTTGGACCCTCATCACATAGAAAGGAACATTCGTTCAGTCAACCTAGCCAGGAACATTTGCTACAATTATGGCAACAGATAAAGGACGAGAAAACCCAAGAGATTAGAGAAAGCTTAATGGGGGAGTTTAATAAGGGGATGAATAGGGAGTTTGAAAAGCGGTGGGAGGGTTTAGGACTCTCGCAAAAACCACCAACTATAGTACAAGATAACCCACCTCCTATTAAGAGAGTCAACACTAAAGGGAGTTGCTTGGCGGTTGATCTATCGGGGGATGACTTTGGCTCAAATAGCCAATGCGAGTTATATGTTGATTATGATTCTTCCACCCGATTCGTTGCCCTAGTTAAGTGTATGAAGGGGTCACAATGTTACACAATGTCCCTATTCCTTCTAATTTGATAAAGGACACAATGTAGAAGGTCCTTTATGGTGATGTTGCAGTTCGTGTGCGGACATCAGATATATCAGACTCTACGATATATCTTAGCACTAATAGGATTATATATCAAATATACTATATTATAACTAATGTAATTATTTATTTCTTTGTTGATGAGTAGCAGGAACTTAAGACAAAACTGGATCTGCAAAAGAAGAAAAAATTCTCCATTGATGATTTTGTGGCAGCCATCGTAGAGGTTCCATGGGATGCCAATGTTTTTGGAAGGCATAGTGATATACCGTTGTACTTTCGCATGTTTGAGTTGTTGGACCTTGCATTCAGAAATCAGGAGATTAACATAACAGTTCTGCAATTATGGATCATGTAAGTTCAATTATTAAAATGTTTATACTTTTGATTTATTATACATATTAGTAATAACTTATTGAAATTTAGGTATATATATTTGTGGATTATGCCTAAATGAGGAGAAACTAGATACATATGGGTTTTTAGATCCTCAACTCATTCGGTCACTTGGAAACAAGAAGCCAGACACACAAACATACATCACCACTACCTTAAAAAATGGAGGAAAACAAATTTATTTTGCTCTGTATATCAATGAGTAAGTCCATATTTATTAAATAAGTTATACTAAATTATTGAAATAAGAGAAACTAACTGATATGTTATATACACGTCATTGGCAACTATTGATCATATTTGTTCAAGATCATACCGCTGCATGGTTTTTCTCCTTGCATAATGATGTGAGCTGATTTTAGGATTGTTCATTTAGGTGACACTTTAGATTTATGATTGAGATTTTAAGACAACTAAAGAGTGAAAACCTAAGGAAAATCCCCACTAGACATTAACTTAACCAAGTGGTTAAGTAGAGGTGAAGGTTCATTTCACAAAGGCAAAAGGAAAATACAATTATATGGTGAAGATGATGACAAGATATGGTGCAAAATTACATAAGGAAAACAAAAGCAACATGTAAAAACCGAATAGCCATAAGTAAGCAAAATAAGAACATGTTTATGAATAGAATGGAATGATAATGGAAGGAAAGAATGAAGGAAAAGGAAACTTATGAGAAATGGAATTTGAGAATGGTGGCACGCCACTTGGATGGTGAAATGACTCCAAGAAAAGTGAAGGATGCCGCCACTTGAGAGCTCTCAAAAACTCACAAGATAAGACTAAGAGGAACAAACCTCGCTAGCATCTCACACAAAATGTGCAAAGTAACTTTTCTCTATTTCATTCAACTTGTAAAATACGCTAGGTAGGCCTCCTATTTATATGTGAAGGAGCCTTGGAGAACAAGCTAAAGGGGTAGGATAGGAAAAGGGAAAAAATGGGCAGCATTAGGGTTTGACTAAGTCAATCCCGCATTCTAGGCTTGTCTTACTAGAAACTAGGTCAAAATGCCTTCAAATGGGCTAGGAACAAGCTAAAATGCTATCCGCACCCCTTATTATGCTAAAGGTACCTTATTGTAGCCTATATTTGCTATTTGGACCCCCAAAGTGGGCCCAATTATTTACAACATAACTTTTCTCTTGTGGAAAAGACTAAAAGAAAGAACTTATGAAATTATGGTTTATAGCTTCTTCTTCTGTTGGTGCTTTCTCGAGGTTTTGTGGGGCCCGACTTTGTATAATGAGATGACTGACCTTTTTTGTGAGGTGCTTGATGTGTCCTTAGTCATCTGCTGGTTGCTTTGGTTTGTATCATGCCCCCCAGGTTGGAAAGAATTTGTTCTTGAATTTAGAACTCCTGCAAATAACATAGTTAGTTTGTTCCCAGATATGATATTTCTATGTTTAGGATGTGAAACAAACTTATGCTCATGAAGCTTGGGGAGTTCACATGGGTGAATTCTAGATATAGGCCATGGCTGTAGAGAACATTTAAGGAAGAGATGATTTGTTTGTGAAAATCCTTTTAGAAGTGGATAACCTTTAGGATGTTTTTGAAGATCATTCCTAAACTTCTTTAACAAAGTTGTCAAGTATTTAGAATTATTTGGGAGTGAAAAAGAGAAGGAAGAAGTATACTTAGGAGGTGCAGTGATTTTTGTAGGAGTGAACAAGATGAGACCCACTTTACTTTCCTCTTCCTTTTCATTTTCTTTTTTGGCTATTGTTTTAATTTGGTCTTGATTTACTTCTTGTAACACTGTGGTTCTTTTATTTGGACAATTGGCATCTATGTGCCTAAAACCTAAACATTTAAAACATTTTGTTCTTGATGTTTTGGTGGGTGACTTAGTGGTAGAGGTAGAAGGATTGTGTTTAGAAACTTTTTGGTGAGAAGTGGTTTCTTTCGAAAAATTGGATGGAAAAGTTTTTGTAGAATTTTTCTTTGTATCCGTCCATGAAGATTTGTATAAGCCATCATTATGAGTATATTTGAAAGTTGGTTTCTTCAAAAGTTGTGATTTCATCTTGATGGCTAGGTGAACCACTTTCTTTAAAGAAGAGTACTCATATAATTCTACAATATCTTGAATTTCTCTCCTCAAACCACTTACAAACCTAGCTATCTTTGACTCTTCATTATCATGCAT
>Ga0123341_1005282_pt1 | contig 11499 bp, 6 predicted proteins | sample Turbeapinknodule_FD_89959 | JGI IMG/M metagenome (GOLD analysis project Ga0123341, IMG submission 89959) | Root nodule microbial communities of legume samples collected from Mexico - Turtle bean Mexico pink nodule | ecosystem: Host-associated > Plants > Roots > Nodule | place: Mexico: Nepantla... | reverse complement strand
TTTATAAGTAAGATGTTTCAAAATCTCTAATACTTAATGCCTTAAAGACATTGTTTAAGAAATAAATAATAAAATTCTCAATTAAAATACGTTTAAAATGCATACCAATCATACTAAAATGTAATAGTAATAATTGTTTTAATAGTTTTTTCTACCAATAATTTCTTAATAAATATCTCATAAATGTTCATGATCACTTGCCTTCTTCCTTTTTGATACATGTCATTTTTATTTTATTTTAATATATTATATAGAAAAAAATCATCCTTGGTTACTATTAATGGGTTGATCTTGGTTTTAAATTTTACTTTTATTTCCCATAAATTGAAGACATTAAAATATTTACAATAATCCATGATCTTGTTCAATAAATTTCCTTAACATCCAAGTGGGACTTAAATTCAAAGTTAGACAACTCCTTTATTCCTTTTCTTGTAGTTTCAAACTTGTAAAATAGACAATTCAAAGTCAAAAAAAAATGTCACAAATAAATGTTAGACATTTAAATGCATTGAAAATATTCAATTAAAAATAAAAATAGAAGAGAGAGAGTTGTGAATGGTAAAAATTGTTATGAATGAAGTCAAGTATCCTTTGCTTACAATGAAAGGGCATGTTTGGGCAGTAGCACCGACCCACACCTAAGCTGATAATTACTTGCAAAATGGTTAATTCCGTGGAATCTCTTCCACCAAAAGCAAGAATTAGAATGAAGCCATTTTTACGACCATCATCCTGGGCCCACCTCCACCGCCTCATGCCCCAATCTCAAATCATCAAAGCCCCACCTTCACGTGCCTTGCATTCTATTACACCAACCCATACCCGACCCGTTTCCAGATTCTGGACCCGAATCAAGGAACAGTATTTGAGATGACGAAGAATCCAACGAACCAACGGAGAATTCACGCTTTCCAACGACCAAATTCCTTTCCCTCGACAAACCATCGGTATCAATAAATAATTAATAAATTAAATTAAATTATTAGATACCCTCTTTATTTACATTTACCGCGTTTTCTATCATCTCTTTCTTCTTCCTTCCTTACAAACTTTTTCTCCATCCCAACCTAACATAGCAACAAAACGACCACCACACTGAGTTTCGCTCCGTCGTTTTCAATTTCCAGTACCATCCCCACTTTATTCGCGATTATGATCCACGATCCACGTACATTTCCAACTCACGGACTCTACTCTCCTCGTTAATCCCACAATCACGGGTTGCCGCGTATTTATCACGGTCCACTCATTTGGGGTTCGGTTGAGGATTTCTTGGGGTTTTCCGCACGGCAGTTGGACCAATTTATGTGTGTTCCTCATAGTAGCTGCTTAGGGTGTGTTGGTGGCGCTGGATGTGTGTGGGGTGCAGGATAAATGCGTGTCACCGGGGATCTAGGGTTTTCGAGCCTGATCCTTCTGGTGCTTTGTCTAGTGCTGCCGGTGATCGGCCTCATAATTATCCGTAGATGGCAGGTTTCGGAGACTAGGAAGAGGGAGATTAGGAGACTTTTGGTTTTGGCCGCAGAGGAAACTGCCAGGGCCGAGAAAGAAGCATCATTTGCGTATGGCACGGCGGTTTCTGCCACTCCAAGCAATCAATGTGCCTTGTGCTATTTTCCCGCCACTGCGCGCTGCGCTCAGTGCAAATCCGTTCGCTACTGGTGCGTTTTGCAATTGTGCTGAATAATTTAAATAAGAGTGTTATTTTTAATGTGGCATGGATTATGGGGTTCATTTATTCAGAATCCGACTAGTTCAGTTCTTTTATTAAATATTGTTGGAAACTGGGAATATGATTTTTTATCTCGTTTTCTGGAGTGCTGTATCTTGTGGTTTCTAAAACAAACTCCACATTTTTTAAATTGTGTTCACTTCACCAAGATAAATATACAAAATATCTGGCTTTTTAGTTAAGTACTATCCTACAGGAGCTCTTGTTCATGTTCATCTCATTCTTCGACGACAGTGAGATCACTAGATTGTATTTTTTTTACATGTTCATGTGGAAACCTTTAGGAAGAGAAAATGTTTTTTTAAAAATAATTTTTCTTTAGTGGGGAGAATATTAAGCCATAGTTTTGGTTTTTGGACTATCCCATTTATATACTACGGTGAATGGTCTAGCTGACTCTGACATTATGTATTACCTTGGTCCCAATTCATTGTTTTCGGTCTGCATGTTTCACTGTCTTTCAATTTATAGTGTTGCATGCTTGGTTTGTGATGTTTCAGTTCCTTTGAGTGCCAAACTGTTCATTGGCGGCAAGGTCACAAGTTAGAATGCGGTCCTCCCAGCACAATCCACCGAAGTTATGATGTAACAAGTGATCTTGGCAGCAAGGTGGTAGAACAAGGCTACTCTGGAATCTCTGGTGAGAAGTCAGAATGTGAAAACACAGACTATAAATCATCCTTTGAAAAGCCTCCAATTTCTGATATCTGCTTTTCTCCAAAAGTTTTATCTGGGAATGATGAGAATATCAGATTTCAGTCCCTTGCAGAAGGACATATAACAGATTCCAATTCGGACTTGTCCAGTAACTCTTTTTCTGGATTCTCAGCTTCCACGGGTTCCAGTGATTCATCTGATGATTCCTCTGTCTGTGAGAGTGTCATTTCAAATGAGCATGACAGATCAGATGGACATATTTTTGTTGATTCCACCCTTGACATTCCTGACAACACTAATGACAATAGCGAGGGTGTAACCATGTCTTCTTCACCAAAGTTTGCTAGTTTGGTTGATTCAATAGATGGTTTTTCTACAATGCATAAATCAAATCATATTGGACCTGGTTTTAGTAAAGACGAGAGTAAGTTTGCATCAAATGACAATTCGGGTTCAAGTGTGTATAAGGGGAACACAAATGACCCTTCTACAGTGATTCCTGGATTCTGGGATAAAGCACTTGATGGGATTAAAGATGATTCTAAGAATGACACTCATCCATCCTATTCTGATAAATCAGCGGGTAAAAGGATTGTTTCTGAATCTTCATTTCACTTTTCATTCAGTGCCATTCCTCCTTCACATGTACGAGATACCAAGATGAAGGGTTCTGTATCTGATAATGCTTTTCCAAATTGTATTGGGTCTGAGAATGACAACATGAATTCTTCAAAGGGGAGGAATTTCTCTTTCCCCAACAGCAAAGTTTCTAATGTGAGGAGTTATGTTACTCCAAGTGGTTCTGAATCTGATCATTTGGAATCTAAAGACAGCTCCAGGCCACCTTCATCATCTTTCTCCCTTCAATCCTCCAGTGTTGGCAAAGATTCAGTTTGTGCAGATGCTTTGAGCATCCATAACTTGCAATCGACTGTCACTGAGGTATCAAATCATGTTGTGGAAAACCATTGCAGCACCTTGAAGTCTACTGAGATTAGATGCCTGAAGCTTGACCATGCTGATTCTAATTTAGCTTCTGAAACTAAAGAGCATTCTCATACTAGTACAAAACATGGGAATAATGAGGTTGAATTTGGAACTTGTGCTGTCACTTCCTCTCGTGTTGCTAGCTGTTCTGCAAATTCTAAAAGTGACATAAAAACTTCTGTTTTGAAAGTTGTTGATCAGTTTAGAGGATCAAATATGTCAAAGAACTTTCCATTATCTGTTGGTAGTGATATTGGTGAAAGACACAATGACAAGGTTCTTCTAAAACATTTTTTTTTTGCATTCTTTTGTGCTTCGAAATATTATTACCTCATATTTATAGTTGTTGCAGGTTTTTTTCCCGTATGAATTGTTTGTCAAGCTTTATAACTCGAACAAGGTGGAGTTATGCCCATTTGGACTTATAAATTGCGGAAACAGGTATTTTCAAATTATTTAAGATAAACATTTAAAAGATAATTGGTTCCATCTTATATGTGGATTTATACTTTTGCAGTATAGCTCTGTAGTGTGTATTATTGTCTCCTTGCCTTGCTGATAAGGATATTATATTTTACATTATTATTCAATGATTGATTTGAATAGTTAGGTTATTCGACTTGTGTTGAATCAATTGCTCCTCCACTGTGCTTGGTGGAAGATTCACCTTTTTTTTAACTTTGCAGTTGTTATGCTAATGCTGTACTTCAGTGCTTAGCATTTACACCGCCACTGACTGCTTATTTGCTTCAAGGATTACATTCTAAATCATGTATGTATGCCATCAGAAGTTCCATTATGGAATCACACCTACGTTATTTACTGAATATTGTGTTGTTAGTTGTAAGTGTTTCTGTAGCTTAAATATCTTCTATGCAAATTTTAGGTGCAAATAAAAAATGGTGTTTCACCTGCGAATTTGAAAGATTGATTTTGAAGTCAAAGGATACAAAATCTTCAGTATCTCCTGTGAGCATAATCTCTCATTTACAGAATATTGGGAGTCAGCTTACTAATGGAAGAGAAGAAGATGCACATGAATTTCTTAGGTATTTTTTCACCTTTTAATCCACGTAATATAGCCTGAACATTGTTTTGTATTTCCTTTTAAATGAATGATGACACACTTGACAATTGACAGGCATGTTATTGACACAATGCAATCTGTTTGCCTTATGGAAGCTGGGGTTAATGCATTGGGCTCCTTGGTAGAGGACACTACTTTAATGGGTCTAACATTTGGAGGTTACCTTCGATCAAAGGTAATCTTTATTTCTATCTGGAAAAGTAATTCTCAATTATCTTTTATGTTTTTCCTTTTCTCCTGTCATAAGTGTAATACAGTGTTGGCATGTGTAATAGATAATTTTTTTATTATTGTCATCCTGACATATGCTTATTAAGGTAAAAGGGACAAATGAACATTGACCTCATTAGGCAGATAAAATGCATGAAATGCGGAGCCGTCTGCACATGTTTATGAAATAGATAATGATATTATTATTGTCATTATAATCTGCTAATTGGAAGTAAAAGGGACAAATGAACATTCTCCTCATTTGGCAGATAAAATGCATGAAATGTGGAGGGAAGTCTGAGCGTCAAGAAAGGATGATGGATCTGACTGTTGAGATAGAAGGGGATATAACAACCCTGGTGGATGCCCTTCAACGGTTTACAAGCACTGAGACTCTGGATGGGGAAAACAAGTACCACTGTGTCAGGTTGGGTGATTTTTTGGCTGCCCTTTTTTTCATACAATGAAAATAAAAAGAACCTTTTCTGAGTGCATTTTGACCATTATCTTCATAGGGAGAGTTAAGGGACTACAGATTTTTTAGGGTAGATTAAATCCAAAATTTTAGAATTTAACTGTTGGCACATAATAGGATCATGTAGATCTGTTACTTTGACATTCGGCCTGTTTGAATAACTTTTATCATAAACACTTTTAGGAGAAAAAACTGAAACAAGTTAAAAACCATCTTTTAGACAAGTTAATATGAAAAAACTTTAAAAATTAACCTGTGCATGAATTAATTTTAGTTAATGGAAAAATTCATTTCATTTTTCTTTTCTTAGAAAGTGTCTGTGGTGAAACTTATCCAACCAGACCTCTTAAATTGGATAAGAGAAGTTAGGTCTGGGATGTCTCCTCTCAAGGGAAGAACAGCCTCACCCCAATAAAATGCCTCTTAATTTTATCATCTTTTTATGTGCCATTATGAGTAAGGTTTTGTAAGTTAATTCTGTTTCCTCTCAAGAATCAACTTAGTATTAACTAAAAGATGTTGCATAATTAGGGAAAATGTTTAGGCATGTGCTAAATGGCAAGTGTTAGAATGCCTTGTACATGGCCTACCTTCATTGAGCCTATATCATATGGATCCTAGGCCATTATAAGTGGGCAAGTCCTTTTAGTGATCTTCAGTTAAATCAGAATTTGAAAATTAACGCTTATGGTTTTTGGTTTAAATTTTTTCTATGACGGATTCACTATTAATGCATTATTTTTCTTTTATTCTTGGCTGTACATAGAAGAAAGCATTGCACAACCTAATCTCACAAGTTTACACAGCCTGTGCCATAATGTTTGGCATGCAAGATAATCTGTCAAATCAACCTTGTAAAGCTTATTTTATTGTGGCAACCAAGTTATGACTCTAGCTTTTTACAAAATTATGATTTTTGGCATCCATTCAAAATGCTATCGTCTCTCATATCATTATTTGGTCTTTGGGTGGTATGCAAATGTTTTCTTATTTTGGATTTTAGTTGGAATTTTGTTTGGAGTACTTGTACTCAAAAGTTTTTCCTTGTGTTATTAAACTATTTCCATTTGAAGATGCAAATCTTACGAGAAGGCCAAGAAGAAGCTGACAGTTTCAGAGGCACCCAATGTTCTTACTGTTGCATTAAAGAGATTTCAGGTATGTCATGAATTCAATTCCAAGACAATGTTATTTTGCCTGCATTATATGCAGCATGTATGCAGAGTTTTGCTTAGTTGTTACGTCTTATTGCAGCATGGGAAATTTGGGAAGCTCAACAAGCCTATTCAATTTCCTGAAATACTTAACTTGGCACCTTTCATGAGTGGGACTAGTGATAAATCACCCGTATACAGATTGTATGGGGTAGTTGTTCACTTAGATACCATGAATGCTGCCTTTTCGGGTCATTATGTGTCCTATGTGAAGAATATCCAGAACAGGTGGTTCAAGGTTGATGACAGTGTGGTAAGTCCCTTTTGCGTTTGTTCCCAATTATAAGAGCAATTCACTTTTGGTTCCCAAATGTACTTTTCTAGGTATGATTTTCTTAATTAGTAGTGCATGGACCTTCGTGTTTCATAAACTGAATATATGATAGCACTGGGTTAGAATATCGGAGAAAGAAATGGAAAGCATTTGATAGGATAGGAACATCTCCATCTTGACCTGGATTGAAGGCTAGAGATACTAATGCTGAGATGAGATGTCAATAAAGACTCCTCCAGGTGTCTGAGAGATCTGGACTCTCGCTCCCAACTACAGTTAAAAACTGAAGATGCTTTCTACTCTCCCTTTTCCTCCTAGTTATACCCTTATTATCCTTTGAGTTACTTCTTTAACCACTAATTGACAGTGTAACTGTTGGAGTTACTGACTAACAGTTTTCTAATACTCTAATCATAACAGATACTGTTATTTCTATTGCTAATTGATTCAAGTCCGCTGAGGAGTGAACAATGTAGAACCAAAATTTATCAAGAATGCTTTACAAATTACAAATATAAAATTAAAAAAAAAGTCAGGGATATAAGTGGGATGCTATAGTGCTACTGTAGCGGCAGACCATCCCCTGGCTACTACAGGGGCTGCTGTAGTGGAAAGGTTAAGAGTGTATTTGGGAAAGATGGAATTTCCCCATTTCAGTGGTTTTCCTATGTATTTCAGCTGTTTATTAAAAAATAATCTTGTTTAGGCAAATCAGTTTGAAATATGAAATTTGTACGTACTGATATATTATAATTTATTAATATGAGTATATCATAATTTAGTTATATCTCTTGTCAATCCAGAATTTTTAATACACCTCTTCATGCCAAAGACTAAACATCTCAAGCATGGAAATAAATATTTATGGATGGTCTAATAGATATGATGGATCTAATTTCGTTAGGATCTGTAGTCATCCTAGAATTTAAACTCACAAAACTGGCTTGAAAATTGATATTTGCATCTATCTATACATTATTAATTTGGTTATATTTATAAGCGAAATGAGATTTCAAACACAACTTAAATTCCAACATGTTTTTTTTTCTTCTAAAAGGTAATAATATCTTGTTGCATCTTTGAGTCCAACTTTTTGCTTAAATTGGGACAATTTATTTTACTTTTAGAAAGTAATTCCCAAACTACCCATGCATTTGAATAATATATTAATAATGAAACTATATGGCCTTTTGGCAATTTTATGTATAATCTGATTTTTTGGGTACCCAAACACACTTTGTTATCCTAAAATCACTTAAGCAAAGATACTTGAACAAAAACTGTCTGATTATAATCGTATTATCAATAATCGATTATCAAAATAATCCAATTCTCACAGCTGTCCCAAATTCATTAAGTGTAGCCAGCTGTTGCGGATGCCGTAGAGTGCTATGAGGCAGAGGCTATTCCAAAAAAGCCCTATGAACTGCGACATCCCCTTGTTTCTCTTGTCTCTTCTCAAACCTCTCTCTGCCTCTCCTATGTTGCTGTTGCTGTTACCTCTGTCTTCTCTGGCAACTGTGTCTGGTCTCTCCATAGTCTTTGGCAAGTGACGCCCTTTTGTTTTGTTCTGTCTTCCCTGTCTTGAGCACCTTATTGCCACAATTAAACTGAAAGAATTCATGCAAAGGTACACAAATGAAAAAGGTGGTGCAAGAGGTTCAGCAGGATTGGAAGCTCTGCAAGCCAGTTTCCTTCCAAAATAATTTTGTTCTGGGATGAAATTACTGTCGTGTTCAGTGGATGAATGTGTCCTTAAATCGCTGTTGTATTACGAAACAAAAGGAGATGTACAGAACATTTGTTGTGGTTTTTACTTGTATTTTACTTGATTTAACCATCTGCCGTATGTATGTCTTGCAGGTGACGGCTGTTGAATTGGAGAGAGTCTTGACAAAAGGAGCATATATGCTTTTATATGCTAGGTAAGCCAGCTTTTCTTCTGAAGTCTGGCCAATCGAACCAGCCAGTTTTTAAGACATTAATTGGTGGCTTCAATGATAATTTTAACTACATTTTCTCTTGGCTTCTCTGATTGTCTGAATCACGTTGTAGGTGCTCGCCAAGGGCTCCAAGATTAATTAGGAACAGAATACTATCCTCGGATTCAAAAAGTAAAGTTAGCGGAAAGACTCTTGCAACGAAAGCAAGATATATATCTACGAATTCTGGTGTTGCTGAAAATGTCGATAGTTCCATCTCTCCAGATGGTTCACCTGCCTTGGAGTCTTTCTATTCAAAGTTTCACCACCTGAAAAAGATTTTAGAGGAAGACTCGTCGAGTGATAGTTCATCCCTCATTAGCAGCAATTCTGATGAAGGTTCTTGCAGTACAGATAGTACCTGTGATTCAGCCAGTACAGATGACTTCACTGATTATCTATTTGGTGATTCGGGAAATGGGTGGAGCAGTGCGTGGAAGAATTCAGATTCTGACACATCCTGGTCATCCTCATCTTCCCCCTTAAACTCTCGACATTCCCCCCTCTCTGATATGGACCGATACGATTCTGTTTCTCCTGATGCAGCTGGTTTGTGCATTTCCACAGGTTCAAGTGTGGAGAAAGACCGTCCTGTATACAATTCTTGTTTGCATTCTAACACAACTTCACAGCATAGAGGGTTAGATAGTGGTAGGATTAGTAGCAAGATTAGTAGTAGAGAGAGTGACTCTTTTGTGAAAGTAGGATCTAACCTTTGGAACGATACAGAGTGTGGTGTATTATGTAGAAAGTATAGAAGGAATTAAAATTTAGTAACCTCTGGAGTTTGGAGCAGTAAATAATGAGTGAGGGGATGCTCTATCTAATTTACCAACTTTGAGGCGGCCTTCTTTTTACAAAGCAAAATTACCCACATCACTTTCCCAGTAACTTAACCAGGTGTAGATAATACATACCTCTAACTTTGTTATAAAACTTCACAGGAATTTATTCTATTATTTTAAATAGGGATACTTTAAATAAAGGAAACCAATATATTATTTGTCTTATACTTGCATTTATTTACAATTTGTTATCAATTATGATCCCTCTATCGAATTCGTATGAATAATAAAGTGGACTCGATGTTTTTTAATTCAATTATCTTGGAAATGTTTTTATGTAAAATTATTATTCTATTCGGCGATTGGCATGAGATATATAAAATGTCAAATGCAAATTTTTAAGCAGAATGTAAAATACTAACAAGTTAAAGGTTTAGTTAAAAAAACTGGAATTTGTCAATTTTTAGTATTTGTTTGAATTAAAGATGCAAAGTGAACAATTGAAGAAAAAGAAATAAAGTATAAAGTAAACTTGGATTAAATTGGATGAAATAAGTTGTAAATTTGTACTCGATTTAAAAAAATAAAAGATGAAAATTTCATAATTTAAATAATTACTGAAATGTTCTTGTTTGGAAAGTTAAATAAAATTAAATATGAAAAGAATAGGCGTGTATTTGAAATGTTCTTATTTTAATGAAACTGGGAATATATTCAATTATATTAAGAATATAATCAATTACAACCTTAAAAAATATGAAAATATAATGAGTTTTGGTCAAAATAATCGGTTATAATGTATATCTGCAGTTGTAAAAATTGAAGATTAACACATAAGAGGATTATTGGTATTGTTCCTGGTGAAGTAAGAAGAAAAGCAAATATGAACACAAGTGATGCGTTTCACGCAGATGTCATGGCTTTAGATATGATGGGATAAGCATCTTTGGATGCATGTTTTGGCAGATCAGCAAATCCAAGGTTTCTACTTTCAATTTTGGATGATTTTGACTCAACTCAACCATTCCGCCATAGATTGTTTCTTCCTGCATTTCCATAACTTTTCTGGTATCCCATACGTAGACAGAAAAATCATTTTGGCTTTAAAAAATACATTTTGAAATATAAATATATTTTATTTACTGTAGAATGCAAAAGATATTTCTAAATTTTACAATAAAAAAAATACATTCTAGAATTTTCTAAGAATAAAATAATTTTTTGGATTGAAGTATAAGAATATTAAAAAAGTTATGGAAGTACAGAAAGAATCAGATTTTTTTAAGAATAAAATAATTTTTTGGATTGAAGTATAAGAATATTAAAAAGGTTATGGAAGTACAGAAAGAAACAGCCCCACATAACATAACAATTAATGTCTCAATTAACACAGCAATTGGGCCAAACCCTTTAACTCTTCACACTTCCTACGACCTTTGTAATATTTCGCGTATTATAAAGGAGCTAGTTTAATTATTTTCCTTTTTTTTTCTAAATACTTTTATACCTTTCTAGATATTACTGACCTTCCTACGGGTGTTTGGACAATTTTTTTTATTCATTAGAGTCGTGGTGTCTGATAATCATGATTCTTATTAGGAATGACAAATTCCGATTGGTTCATAAAAACACGAGAAGATTGTAATCACCAAACAGACATGTGCCCCAATAAATTACAATCAGTGAAACTTTTGGTAGAACATTGTAGATCCTCCAAAATGCTTACAAATGGAATTTTGATGTAATTTTGTGTAATTTTGTGGGAAGAGAACAAAAAGACCTCGTACAAAATCTCTCTGCAAAAATCAAACATAAGATAGGGAAATATCGAAGTTCAGGTTCACTAATTTCTTGAATTCTAGATGCAATTTTATAGTTCTACTTTTTGATAATTTCACTTTCTAAATTTTCTGCTATCTTATATTTATTTTAAATTTTTGAATCGTTATCTTTACTTTATGATTTATTGTTCTGTATTTTATTAGAATTAATCTCTTTCTCTTGCATTTATATTTTTCATTGAATTTTTCCTTAAATTGATTTAACAATAATTTTTTTACTTTACACTTTTCATTTAAAGGATACTATGCTTG
>Ga0123341_1005280_pt1 | contig 11499 bp, 7 predicted proteins | sample Turbeapinknodule_FD_89959 | JGI IMG/M metagenome (GOLD analysis project Ga0123341, IMG submission 89959) | Root nodule microbial communities of legume samples collected from Mexico - Turtle bean Mexico pink nodule | ecosystem: Host-associated > Plants > Roots > Nodule | place: Mexico: Nepantla... | reverse complement strand
TTCTTATACTGTTTATTTTTCGGAATGAATTTTCAATCAAACTTAATTTTGTGATATAACTTTTCAAAATCATAAATTATTGTTTTTTTTATTATATAAACTTGACAAAATAATTGATTGAAAAATACACGGAGAAACATCAATAAACTTGCTTTCAAATATGAATCAACTTATATTGATTTTATAAAAAATCATTATAAACTTATATTAAGAATATAAACCCCAAAAGATATCATAATCATAGAAATGAAATCATTTAGTTCAAGCTTCAATTATAATCATGAAATACATAAAAATTGTTTATCACGAAACATAGTGTAAAGCAAATGATTACCATATAAACATTCCTAACAACAAAAAATGTACACTTATGAGAATAAACAAATATAGAAAAGCATGTAAGAGGCACAACATGAAACCTTTTTAGTCTTCAAGAATAAAACACATTAACCAAACAAAAAAAACCCTAATGTTTCACCTTTTTTCCAACATATATGACAACATTACTAGCATCATAAGCACAATAGACTATAAGTATCATGAAAACAAATTTTATTCTTTCATATTAAATAAAAATAGAATGAATTTATATCATGATAAATAAACTCAGAAAAGTATGTAAGAAGTACACCATCCAAACATTTTTTTTTTCTTGAACAATGAAACACACCAACCAAACAAAAAAAACTATAAAGTTTCACATTTTCTTCCACTTATATGACAATATTATTAAGAGAAGAAAAAAAAATGTAAATATCTTAACATGAAAACAAAATTTATACCCCATATAAAATGAAAAACAACATGAACTTATATCAAAATAAACAAATCTAGAAAAATATGAAAGAAACTCAGCTTAAAGAATGAAATTTCTTTTAACAACCAAATCAAAGACATTAAAAAAAAAACCTTAAAATCTCACATTTCTTCAACTTAAAATGAGTATATTGCTAAAAAAATAACTGAACAACAGAAGAAGTAGAAATTCAACACGAGATCCATTTTTTTTATCAACAATAAACAATAAATAAATATGAATCATTCTAAGGTGATTCAATCCTTATACAAGAATTTATCCATAATCTTCATCACAAGACTTACTCCAAAATCTACCAAAACAGAACTCTTTTAACTAATCCATAGAAAGACAACATGGGATCCATGAATCAATTTATTCAAACAATTCAGATACATAAAACAAATTTATCTCAAATAAAATGAATAAAAGAAAGCTCTCATAGAACAAGGTAGACTCTTGTGCAATGTGTTTTAAAGTTGTACCATAATGCACCTTATTATTCTACAAATAAACTATTTATTTTTGTCGTCATCCGATTATTTTTATTTTTTTCATGTCTTCTCTTTTGATTTTTTTAAAAAAATGTTGAAAGCTAAATCATACAAATAAAGATAATGTTATTTTATTGACAGTAAATTTTATTTAAATAAAAATAAAATATTTTGAATTATTAAAAAAAAAAATTAAGTTCATAAATTTCTTAAAAAATATATGTATATTTACATTATTATTTTTTTTATATTTTGAGAAAAAACAGAAATAGTTAATATTATGGAGAATTAAAGCAAAAGGAAAGAGAGAAAGAGAGGAATTGCGTGGCGAAGGTAAGAGAAACGCAGCGTCGCAGCAACGAACAACAGCGCAAACAATGCTCTCTTTTATCTTCCTTCACAATCCATCACTCTAACCTTCGCTTCCTCTTCGGTGAGTGTGCCTTCTCCCTTTCAATTCCTCTTTTTCTCCTCTCATTGCTTTCTCCGATCTCAATTCTCCTCTCTCTCTCTCTCTGCATTCCCCCACATTCATTCATTCATTCCCCTTTTCCCTTCTCTCTCGCTTCCTCCGTTTCCCCTTTCCTTTTCAATCTCTCCGATTCAACTTCTCTGATGTTTTTTTTCCCCATTTTTTGATTGAGTTCGTGGTGTTTGTTGTTATGCGTCGCTTTGGATACATTTTGCTTGCCTGATTGTGTGTTTTCGTTGGGAATTTCTTCAAACCAAGGGGATTAGGGTATGGTGTGTTGCCACATTTCGCAACTGTTGAATGCTGGATTGCTTTGATTTGATGCTAGTGTAGAACAATTGAGAAAAAAAATTGTTGTGTTTGGTGGAAACTGGAAAGTGGATTTGATTGAGATATGAGGTATAAGAGGTATAAGGAAGTAGGTTTTTGAGAAGAGTTTTTCTTTTGATTGAGGTTGACTTGAGGTCCTGAGGGGTTTTGATTTTTTTGGTGCCTTGACCTGAGAGGCACCAGCAGGTTGCATTGCCTGTCTAACAGAAGAGAGGTAGGTGGCAGTAGGTTGCATTGTATGTCTAGCAGGAGAGAGGTGCCATTGGCTTGCGTGTGACGTAAGAAAGATTGTCGAAGACCTGACAATTCGTTAGATGTCTGGATATTTGGAGTGTTTTTTAACAGCTGCTAGTAGGGTGTGTGAGCCGACAAGGCTTGCTAAAGGTGCCACGGGTGTGGGCTGGGGCAGCATCTCAATCAGCAGTAATGAGGAATCGCGATCCAATCTGCCACCTCACTGAACTAGCTCGTATGTGTAACGGAAGAAAGGTACCAATAGGTTGCTTGTCTAATAGAAGTATGGCGTCAAAATTCGGACAGTTTTGTTGATTTTATTTTGTCCAAATTAGCATCGAAGTTAGCATTTTAGAAGGCTGTACATTTTGAGCTTTTTCTTACAGCTACTGGTAGGGTGCGCTGTGGATGGACCAAAAGGGATTGCCGAAGGGGCCATAGGCATTGGCTGGGCAGTACCTCAATTAGCATGAGGCGCCAATCCATTCTGCCACCTCACCAAGTTCGATGTGCCTTATGGCGCATATGTTATGTTGTTTTCCTTTGTCAACACTTCTATGGTAAGTGAAACTAAATGGCAGAAAAATTATATCCTTTCCTTAGTTGTATACCAAATGCTGGCAATTAATCAGCTGTTTTCCATGAAATCAGTGCAGCCTCATTGCTATTTTTTTAGTCTACGCCTGCATTGCTTGCTGTTTAGAGTCCCAAACACTCGACGGTGACAACTAGTAATTTATTTAGACTATTTATCACTTCTTCAGTGTAAGATTTAGATGATTGAGCATGCTATGTTATTTATGGCTATCAATTACTCTATCATTTCAAAATACTTTTCGGGTTTTTCACTAATTAGTTTTTTCAACTTATCCTTGTATTTTTTTTGGTATTTTAATATGGAATGAGAACATTTATGAAATGGGAACGTAATGTAGTAAAAAGGAACTTATTTTTTTCTTAAAATTCTAAATATTTGCAACTTTCTTAATCCTTTGCAAAACCTTAAAACGACAATTATTTGGAAACAGATCTAATACGTAGGTGCTAAATGCAAGTGCCTTACTTGCACTAGAAAAGGCACGTATAAGGCATTAGTGATACACTTCATTGAAGATAGGGTGCCTAACTAGTAAGCTGGGCTGACCCATTTTGATGGCTGGCCTCAAAGTTTTTAGCAATGTGCCTTTCCATGGATTGGTTGATATTTCTAGGTTCTGTCCATTTATCTATAAAAGAAAGGAAATTATCAGGGGAAAAAATATAGCTGATTTCATATTTACTAGAATTTGAGTTTAGGATCTAACTTAATCATACAAAAACCAATTTGTAAGTTGAAGACTGGACACACCTTATAAGGATTACTTTTGCCATATATCTTGTCAATGGGAGTGAGAGTCAACATTAGGGATGACAAATGAATCTGTCTTTGCGGGTATTGTTTGAACCTGTCCTGATTTTGATGGGGAATCCATGCTTTGATTGGGTACGAGTATGGGTAATACCCAATTTTTTTCAATTGGGGACAGGGACTGGTATGTACATATCCGCCCTGTCTCCATACCCATCTCAATACCCATCCCTGTCCTCAGACTCCTCCTTGTCTTAAATTACTAAACATTTTTAATTTATTAGATAACCTAAAAACCTTATATTAGTTTTTCTTTGGTCCTTAGTTTTGTAACATAACTCTAGGTCATACATTTGATCATTTTTACTCTTTTCTATAATTATTTAACCTTTATCAACGGTTGTTTTATACTCTCTTTTAATATTTATACCATTATAATTTCTTTCTTGATGTTTGACAATGGAGAAAAGAAAATGTGTATTCTTTTGACAATGAAAACACTGGGTACAAGTATACTTGCTCCCCGATGATGATGAGATAAATAATTCATACCCGTTGAATATGGGATGTGGATTAGAATGGACTTTTTACTTCAGGGTTGGGGATGGGGATGGAATAGTCAAACTCGGACCGTCCCGTTGCCATCCCTAGTCAACATACCTTCTCTGACACAAGACTAGACACTTGAAGTGTGGACAAATGTGGGTCACCCAATAACAATTCCCCTTCGGGACTAGAAATAGACATTTGTGGAATAGATAATTAGGGTGGTCCTATAATAGATATATGTTAGGCTATGATATCATATTAAAATTTGGTTTTAGAGGTTAACTTAACCCTACATAAAAACAACTTGCTTGTCAGGTGAGGATTGTACAAAGCTTGTAAGATGACATTAGCCATACCCTTAATCAATGTGGGATATTAATAATATTGTTAGAATACCTATTAAATATAGGTAATATGTAGTTATACTGGAAAACTACTATATGTTCTACCTATCTCTGTCTGTACCTAGAACTCTAGTTCTGATTTTTTTATCTTTGCTCTTCTTTGTACTCATTGTATCAGAACTATCAATATAAATATGAGAACATAAGACTCTCACTATAGTCTCTTTTATCTATCTCAAGTTGGTATTAGAGCGGGTTGATCTCGCTCTGCTGCTCTTAGTCTCCGGTGGAATATCTATTGTACGCTTCGCTGTCGCAGTTTTCTCAGGTAACCTTCAGATCTAGAGTGTCTCTCCAAGCGACGACCAACCTCACTGATTCTGGAAGTAGAATCTACTCCACGCACTGCTAGGCACTTAGTTTTGGTTCGCCGCTAAAAATTCCAGGAAACAGTGTTGGCAGAAATATTATTTAATATTTTTAAATTTCAACAATAAATGAAACAGTACTCGGTGTTGATTTTAATGTCATTGTGGAAACTCTTTAATTAGATATCGTGATTCTGATTTCTTGAATTCCAGGCTGCATATAAGGTCTTGAATACACATCTCATACATTGGGACTCTATTAATTGTATGTCAAAATTTTGATTACCATTGATCAAGGTTTCGAATGCATAGGAGGAGGCCATCTTTTGCTTCCTTTCTTTGTGGGTGTGAGAAGTAACCTTCCTTTCTTTCCCTTAACCTCCATCACCCTGGTGAAGTTTTACTAACTCATTGTAAAGCTATGCTTGTTATGCCAATTGGATTTGCACAACTATAACAAAAACTCTCGGAATTGTTGAACATTTCAAGTATGATACCAGTATTTTTGTTTCATTTGATGTGTGATGGAGTCTTCAATCTAATTTTCATTTGTGCTTCTGCTATTGTATACTTTTGTGTGTCTGATTTCTCATGTTTCTTTCTGAATTTGTCTCTAGATTATAAAAATGGACAGATCAACTGGCCATAGTGGCGGTGGAAGTGTGGACATGTTTCTACCAAATTATAAGTTGGGGAAAACACTTGGCATTGGATCCTTTGGGAAGGTGAAAATTGCAGAGCATGTACTGACTGGTCATAAAGTTGCTATAAAGATCCTTAACCGCCACAAGATAAGAAGTATGGAAATGGAAGAAAAAGGTCTGAGTCATTTGCACACATATAATATTTACTGTTTATCTAACTGTGGGACCTGATTTTCATTGTTTTCAGTCTTCCTATACTTTTCAGTCAAGTTTATGTATATATGTACATGTATAGCTGCATTGCTATATCATTAGTTTTGAAATTCTTCATGTTTGATACCACTATGTTGTGGTTGGATAATGTTGAAAATTTCCTTAATTGTTGTGATCCATAGCTGCCTTAACTCCAGCCAATTTGAGTTGGTTGAAATCTTGAAGATTGAGTAGATGTTGACTCTAGGGGGTGGGTTAGGAGTTAAATATGCTACCTAGCTGAATCACTTTACTTATGGTTTTCACATTTTGCATGATTGCTACTGGTAACTAGCAAATGGTTGAATATGCTTACAAGTTACAACGTTTTTTTTTCTTCTCCAATTTGTTGCAGTTAGAAGGGAAATCAAAATTTTAAGATTGTTTATGCATCATCACATTATTCGACTTTATGAGGTCATAGAAACCTCAACAGACATATATGTTGTTATGGAATATGTGAAATCTGGAGAGCTCTTTGATTACATAGTCGAGAAGGGTAGGTTGCAAGAGGATGAAGCCCGCCATTTTTTTCAGCAGGTGTAATTTGTTATATTTTTGTGTGCTCCAGAAATTTATGCTTGTCACTGATTATTTAATCTAGTTTGTCTTCTGGAACTATGGAAGCAGATAATTTCTGGTGTGGAGTACTGTCACAGGAATATGGTGGTTCATAGAGACCTGAAGCCTGAGAATTTACTTTTGGACTCCAAATTTAATATCAAGATTGCTGATTTTGGCTTGAGCAATATCATGCGTGATGGTCACTTTCTTAAGACAAGTTGCGGAAGCCCTAACTATGCAGCTCCAGAGGTTTGTAAATAATTGGATTGTAATTGAATAGGATATTAATATTATTACTACACCACTATTTTTGAGAATTTACATTTACATCCTTTTGTGGTTAATCTATCAGAGGTTAAACTGTTTTTCATAGGTTATCTCTGGGAAATTGTATGCTGGACCTGAAGTAGATGTCTGGAGCTGTGGTGTAATTTTATATGCCCTTCTCTGTGGCACTCTTCCTTTTGATGATGAAAACATTCCCAATCTCTTTAAAAAAATAAAGGTAATATTGTTCTCAATTTTCCTTTTTCTGTATATGGTTTTCAAAAGACTGAGTGAAATTTCCTGCCACTGTCATATCAAGTTATTTTCTGGCATTGTTGCTGATGGAGATTATGACAAATCTAGAATGGCTTAATACCTTTTAGGTCAATACTTATTATATCTTTAGCTGTCTTTGTTTAAAGGAAGGTTAATATTGTTCCTCTATGTTGCAAAAAAATAAGTTGATTTTCAGTAACTCTGGTAGTTATGAAAGACTACACGGAAAATCAGTAAATTATCTTTATAATCTTTAATAAAGGCATTACTAACCTGCAACAGTAGATAATTCTTGGTGACCCACTAAAACAATATTTATATTATTTCATTTAGTTTGTTCAATCTTGTATGTTAAAATGTGATGATGGTTTTGGATTTATCCATTGTATATTCCTACACTAAATGATGTTATCTATCTGTAAACAGATTTAGTTTTGCTTCTGATGCATACCTTACTAATTACCATTTCTTGTAGGGTGGGATATACACTCTTCCTAGTCATCTATCACCTGGTGCTAGAGAATTGATACCAAGGATGCTTGTGGTGGATCCCATGAAGAGGATGACCATACCTGAGATACGTCAACACCCATGGTTCCAAGTTCGTCTGCCACGTTATTTAGCAGTGCCACCACCAGATACACTGCAACAAGCCAAAAAGGTTTGGATTTTACTGGATTTTGGGATTCATTTTTATTAAGTTATGGTCCATACTAAAGAAAACTTAGATCTAAAGAAAAACAAAGAAATTTTTTATCTGAAAAATACCAATTCTGTTATCCCTTTTCTAATTTCTCAAAATGAGAGATACAATTTATATAAGACAATCATGAAGCATGTAAAGCAGCCTTCACTGATGTGGGACTAAACTCAATATATGTAACACAAATAACCACTTTGCTAATGTGACAAATGTCATTCAGTTTTACAAAATCAGAGGTTTTATTCTATTACTCTGTTAGATAAATAGTATTTTTGTATATTTAACTCTACATGATTGTCACTTGCCAAAATATTGGTGGAAAAAGCTGTATGTTTTTGTCAATGTGTTTGGAACCATGCTATTGTTAGTCGTTAAAGTTACTTTAATTCAGTGGTATTGGAGGTGAAGTAAAATGAGGCATTTGCTGAATCGTGTAAGCCGAGGCCAAACAATTGTGTTTCTTTAGATTTGTCAATTTCATTTTCCTTTTTAAAAATGACCTTTAGTTCGTGAAATTGGTCTGCTTGCACCTTTATCTGTTAATTTTATTTTGTCAAAATATACCACCTTTATATCAAAGTGGTTAGATATAAGCGTCGAGTAAATTTACAAGCCATCTGTTAGGATTCCCAATAACAGAAACCAGTGTATGAGTGTTATTGAATTGTAAAGAATTGAGCCAAAGCTCTTTTAAGGTCACAACAAAGGCCTCAGGTCCTGCAAGAAAGCTATTCTCTTTTAAGGTTACAACCAGTGCCTCAGGTCCTTCAAGAAATCTATCTCTATTTCTGTAAAAAAAACAACTGACAATTACCCTTGCTTGCCTCACATCTTTCCTATATTCCTACTACTCTCCTAATCAAATTGCCAATTCAGCATAATTCCCTTTCCTTTTGCATTCCTTTGCCTTCTGGAATGAAGTATTTGGATCACATGTAGCTTTGGACCGTGTTCAAATGCAATAATTGTCCCAACCCAACTCTTAGGTCATCTAATTTTAGCCCATAACTTAATATTCTATCACGATATACCTTTATGGTTTTTGTTTCTTTTTGCATTTCTATAGCATACTGAATGTTTCAGTGGGTTTTGTGTCTATTTTTTTTATAGTTCAACATCAAACACGTAAATATTGCTGATTGTTTGTTACTTGATATGTAATCAATCAAAGAAAGGAAAATCAACGAATATTATGGTTTTGTAGATCGACGAGGAGGTTATTCAAGAAGTGGTTAATATGGGATTTGACAGAAATCAATTGGTTGAATCTCTTGCGAATAGAATACAAAACAAGGTTTGCGATCTTCATTTTCACCTCAAGTGTACCTGCCAGATCATCTCTTATTTCTGTCTATGAATTTCAGGGTACTGTAACATACTATTTGTTATTCGACAACCGGTTTCGTGTGTTTAGTGGTTATCTTGGAGCTGAATTTCAAGAGACAATGGTGGGTTTGTGGTATAATCATTGGAGGTTTTCTATTCTAGATATTACGTTGGTGTCTTTTTAAAACAGGATAGGCTCATTAGTTATTCTTTTAATGTGACTGCATAGGATTCTGGTTTCAACCGGGTCCACTCCAGTGAAGTTGCTCCTCCAGTTGTTGGACACCACAGCACTGGGTATATGGATTATCAGGGAGTAGGATTGCGGCAACAGTTCCCTGCTGAGAGAAAATGGGCCCTTGGTCTTCAGGTGCTATATTTTACCTATTAGCTGTTTCATACTGAACCTGATTCAATAACAAGTTTATTTTCCATGCTTAGTGTATTTAATTTGTACTACTATCACCAAGATGGTTCCTAGTTTAACGAAATAATTATGTCAATTGTCCTGAACTGGTTCCATCTATCTTGTGAGTGAGACATCAAATTTGTTGATTGAAGGTGTTTATGTGTGCAACTTGTTTGCAAATTCTCATTTTTAATGAGTTCTAGCAACACACTTTCTAATACATTCTCCATTATTAGTTTAAATTTATTGGAAATTACAAAATCGTAAGTGAGTCATAAAATATAAAAATACTGAGACTCAACTTTTTTTCCCTTTAAAGAAATTTCAATCAATAGTAGTGTGCTACTAAATTGCTAGCATTGTCCATTATTAATAGTTGCTAGCTATAAGAAATATTGAACTTCTGATGTACTTGTTTGGTAGTTACTTGTGATTGAGGTTTTTGTTGGTTATGTTTGTTAAATTGTGACAGTCTCGAGCGCAACCACGTGAAATAATGACTGAGGTCCTTAAAGCTCTGCAAGAATTAAATGTTTGTTGGAAGAAGATTGGACACTATAACATGAAGTGCAGATGGGTTGCTAGCATTCCTGGTAATCATGAAGGAATGATTAACAATTCTGTGCATAGTAATCATTACTTTGGAAATGATTCCAACATCATTGAAGATGAGGCTGTTTCTAAGTCAAATGTGGTAAAGTTTGAAGTGCAGGTAATTTATCTTGACAACCATAATATCTATTGTGCTTGGATTTGAATGGGATGTTTATTTACAAGGTTGGAGGGTGTTTTTTGCATTGTTTTTTTAGAGCCTTAGCTCCGTAAACTTCCGACTATTTCCCTTCCTCCTACCTCCTTTGTTTTTAATATTAGAAAATTTGACTTGTTCTTTGGGTTTACAATATAATAATCCTTTCATTGCAATGGTTATTAGTATGCTAGTAATCCATAATTTGGCAAATGATATTTTATTGTATACTTGTTCTTCTGTCGTTATTGGATACTACTATTGTCATTTTTTTTACTCGAACATTCTGAACCTCTGATAATTTCTTTGGCAGCTTTACAAAGCTCGTGAGGAGAAGTATCTCCTTGATCTTCAAAGGGTCCAGGGCCCCCAGTTTCTTTTCTTGGATCTCTGTGCTGCTTTCCTTTCACAGCTTCGTGTACTCTAGCGTGAAGCTCACAAGTCACTAAGGATGTTGCATGTGAATAAGCTTACATTGTACATACCAGTGCCCTTTCAGTATGATGGGTATATCTATCTCTCGGAACTTTTTAGCATAACCCCAGTTTTTTTGGGTTATCATGATTGAGGCAACTTACACAAGGCATTTGCTCCTAAATTTTCTCTTTCCCGTGAAATCCTTAAGATTTCAATGAAAGCATTTGGCTCCAACAGGGAGATCTGTTTATTGTATTGAACTTGGTGTTGTAATTGACTGCTTATGTCTGTTGCTGGGAAGCCGAGGGGTTGTTTGCCTAGGCTGCATCGAACATGAGTTTGCAGATAAGCATTTTCTCCCCGCTTCCCTACTCAATTGTGCTCCTTTTATGGATGCATGTTATTTCACAAATCATAGTTTATGTATTTTAGAATCTCTGTTCTGTAAACCTTATTTTTCGGGCAGTCTTAGTTAGTTATGATTAATCAGGCTGCTTCATCCTTGTCTTGTGTATTCCTATCTTGATTACATTATCCTTTTCCGCATCCCTTTCTATCTTTTCCACCTTCATGTTGGGTTGCATTTCCATGTTGAGACATCTTAGTTATGAAACTTTCCTCTTAAACGGTGTCTCTGTATTTCGACATGTATTGGATACGGACGATAATGAAGTTTTCAATTCAAAATGTATTTTTTTTTTAATTATATAAATTAAAAATTAAGATTTATTTAAATAAAGTTATTCAAATATAAAAAAATTCTAACTCGTCTATCTAAAATCCAAAAAAAAAAAAATCTATTTAAAACATTTCGTCACTTTCTTAAAAGACACTTTAGTTTAAATTCATTTAAGACAAACTAACAACTTTAAAATATTTTCCATGTTTATAAAAGAGATTAAATAAAAACACTCAATAATATATATATATATATATATTATATATATATTTTATATAT
>Ga0123341_1005279_pt1 | contig 11500 bp, 7 predicted proteins | sample Turbeapinknodule_FD_89959 | JGI IMG/M metagenome (GOLD analysis project Ga0123341, IMG submission 89959) | Root nodule microbial communities of legume samples collected from Mexico - Turtle bean Mexico pink nodule | ecosystem: Host-associated > Plants > Roots > Nodule | place: Mexico: Nepantla... | reverse complement strand
TTTCTATTGTTTCTAAAAAATAATGAATTTATCCTTAAAAAAAGAAAGACATTATAGGTATTCACTTGAATATTTAATAATTTAATCAAAGATAAGAATTTTATTCAAATAACATAACATATTTCCGTATTCAATCCTTGTGATCCTTGACCAAAGCTTTGAAGTTTGTGTATATTAGAGGACAAAAGTTTGAATTCCTTTCCATGGTCCAAAGAAAAAAACTCAGGTCATACACAACTTTGTCATTGGGATAACAAGCTCTCTATCTTCGTCCAAGATATCTCTTGGACAATCTTGAGTATTTATTTTATTTACTTGTAAATATTTTATTAGTCCTCATGTTCTTTTCATGCTTGTGCCTGTTTTGACATTAAACTTGTGACATCTTCTTCATCATCTTTCTCATCTTTCTTTATATTTTCTTCAAGAAACTCACTAAGTAGCATTGATCTACACATTTTTGGTCTTTATGCCTTCTTGGTGGTACTTCGTTGCCCAATCATTGACTCTTCATCTTTAATCATTGTGTTTTTCATTTTCTCATTTCCCTTTGACTCATATCCATCTTGTGCTATCTTTTTGGTTTTTTCATTTCCTTTTGACTTATTGCATTATGCTTTGATTATGCTTATATATGTTATTTTTTATATTATTTTTCTTGTTTTTCATTTGGGATTCTCATAGAATTCACCTATTTTATTGTTCCTTGTTTTTTTGGTTTTTATTTGCCAACTTCAATCAAGTATCTTTCCATGGTTTCAATTCAAGCCTTGTTTTAGAATTGTCTTCTTATTCAAATTTGTTTTCTTTAATCTTTTAATGGCTTTTATCCTTGCTCTTGAATCCTGAATGACATGTTCAACTATCTTTTCCTTCTGAGGTTGCTTTGATTGAATATTTTGTGGTTTTTCCACAATAGTAGTAAGAGTGTTGTTTTTATTTTTGTCACCAACCTCAAACTTAGACAAGCTTAATTGACCCCATCAACAACAATATGGGCCTTAGTTGGCATATCAATGCTTGTTATTTTCTCATGTTTGATTTGGATCCTTTTAAGCAATTCTTTGTTAGACTTAACTTCAGGTAGGTAGAAATTAATAACATTCCTTTAAATGTAGTCAAGAGCTTTCATTTTACGTTTTAGTATTGCTTCCTTTTCCATGGGTTGAAAAGAATATGGTAATGTTAAATCAAATAAGACATGGCCAATAGTACAAATTATAAAATTATAATATACACATATAATATATGATGTAACATTTATATAGATGTTCATGTATTACAGGTAAAAATTGCATTGGTAAACAAAAACATGTAAGTGTACTTAAGCCACGACATCTCTGGTTTGGTTTGTGAAAAATAATTTCAGTGAACTTAAAGATGAAATTGATTCGCATAACATTTTTACATACATTATCTTTTCATGTACTAAACAATCTAATTGTAGCATTGATGGAAACCACTCAATCTCTAAACTTTCGGCTAAGAAGATAGGTGAAAATTGAACCTTAATGAAAATTTTGTAGAGTCTTTTTTTTTATTAGCCTTGTAAAAATTATATATAGTACATAGGAAGTATTGAACCTTGTATTTTGGGCCAAAGTAGAGTAGGGTGTAAATAGAGAATAAAGTAGCATGTAAACTAGTAAAAGAGGGATGCAAATAGAAATGTAGACAAAGGAGGCATGAAGGTCTACATGTCCTCTCCTCAATGGAGATGATTTTACTTCAATGAAGACTTGCCACTCTTCACTCTCCCAATGGAAAGGATTTGCACCAATAAGGTGGTGACACTTGTCACACTTTCATTTGAGAGGTTTTGAGAGAATTTCTCCTATAAATAGGAGTCTCATATTTTTTTTAACTTTGATTTGAGTAATGAAATGTTGTCCAATTTGTGAGACACTTTTACTTGTTCAAAGTTCTCTCTATAATTGTCTTCTTGCTAGAAAATTTTTTAGATTCCTTCTAGTAGTGTTGGTCCAACCTCACTCTAGAAACTAAGTGTTCGCCTAACCTCACTTAGATTCATTGTCATAATTTTAATCTCTTTCCACATTCTACAGTTCTCCATGCTTTCGCAATATCATTTATCATGAGTAGAAGATATTCAAATCAAAACAATGAAGAAGAAGATTTATAAATGAAGATGCAAGGTCGAATTACATCAAGCACTGTCATTAAGTCAGTGGTTATTGTTGAAGTTAAGAGGCTTTTCTTACTTTTTCTCTACTTTGTTTATTAGGCTGTTTAGTATATTGTAAGTTTTACCACTAAATGTATATTATATTTAAAATTATTTTTGGAGATTGTAGAAAAAAGTTTGTTCTATCAAGGTAAGTATTCTAGTCATATCAAACAATATAATATTAGTAGTGGATGGAGTGGTTCTTGATGGAATATGATTGCCTTCAAGAAAACAAACTAGTTTTAGCCTGCGAATGGAGGCAAACACTTGATCTTCATCTAATTGAAGGCTGATGGGTGTTGTGAACAGTTGAATAAAAGGCATGATCATAGGTAAAGAAGAAGAGGAAAGTGCAAAAGATGAAGAAGAAGAGGAGGAGAAGGCAACCATGATTCAAGAAAAAAAAAAGGTTCATGCTACCATGTTGATAAGAGGAGAAGGCATGAGAAAACAGAGATAGAGAGAAAGTAAACATATGATATTATATTGTGTATTTAAGAGTACATTGAAAATGTATATATATCGAGTACATACTACATTAGTCAGTTATAAACACAGTTACACATTATGGTTAACACACTACAATATTATTTTCACAAAAATGAAATAAATACCGACTCTCCTATAAATAGTATCATAAAATAGGATTATAAGCACATTCATAAAAGGAACAATTAGATATAGATTTTCCTAAATGTAATCCATTACCAAGATCTATTTTAATTCAAGTAAATTATGATCAAGAGCTACATCATTAAAACAATTTCATTTGGTTATGTATGTAACCAAAAAGGAACCTAGTTCTTGCTAATCATGTGATTTTTCAGAGGTTCTCTTTCTTTCATATATACATACTATTTGAATAATATGATCTTTTCATTCGACTAGCAAAATTGTTCATAAATTCAAAAATAAAGAAATTGTATTTATCCATGACAAAAATATATATAATCAGAAATTACTCACCAATCATCGATTAACATTTATAAATAATCCAAATCTAATTAAATTTCTCACATATTTTTATTTATTTATGATCAACGTTATCATTATTTTCAATATAATCATTTTTAAAATATTTTCTTTATTTATCATTATCAACAACATGATATTGGAAGAATCCAATTCCATATAATCTATATTCATTATCACAAACAAACTTTATTATCATAATTATTATTATATTTATTATTATTATAATTATAATATAATACTATTATAATAATATTATTATGATTAATAATAATTATAATAATTAATATTGTTAATAATAATGTAAATTTTGATATTAAACGAAAGAGAGGACAAAACTGTAATCTCACGTCAACCGTCGTAGTTGAAGCATTTTCTTCACCAATTCACTCCACACAACAATAGATTAGGCACGCACTCACAAGAACGTGTCCTTTCTTCAATGGCGTTCCCTCTCTCCCCCTCCTTTAACTTTTCCCTTACTCGTAACCGAATCACCTGCTTCTCCAAGGAGCACCGCCGCCAAGTCATCGCAAAGGTGTCACATCACAACCACGCGCATTGGAATTGCAATGCCACGTTTAGCGTTTTCTCACGACTTGGTTTTGCTTAACCTGTTTTGGGGATGGTGCAGGCAGCGGTGGGAGATACGACGCGTGTCATTTCCGCGAATGTTGTTGAGAGGATAATGAAACGGTTGAAGAGTGTGGTTCCGGTGGTGATTGCGTCGGTTCAGATTAGCGCTTTGGTGCCGTTGGTCGATTACGTGGCGTCTCCTGGTGCTGCCGAAGCGGTTTTGTATTCGCCTGATACGAAGGTTCCGAGAACGGGGGAGGTTGCTCTCAGGAAAGCCATCCCTGCCAATGCTAATATGAAGACTATACAGGTCTGCTTGGTTTAACAGCGTGTTTGATTGATTTTTTTTTTTTTTGGTGTAAAGGAAGCAGTAATTGCGTTCTCTCTTTTTTTTTTAAATTAACATGAAAACACCAAATTTTACATTTATTAGCCAAGATGTTTGTTATGTTGATCTTAATTTTCTATATTTGATATAAAAAAAAACTACATTTCTTAATAAACAATCCTTAATCATTCTTCTTTAAGATGGTGCTCATAGTTGAATGTATTTTTGGAATAAAAACATTAAATAGGGTTAAATTAGTTGGATTTTACTTATATTTTAATTAAATAGAGTTTAAATCCTGGTGATGCCAATTTGTGTACTTCAAGATATCGAGATTGTAGTCATTGCTTAAGGTATAAATGTCATGGTTTAAAAATATTTGTTTATCAAAATGGAATAATTTTTTTTAATATTTTAATTTAGAAAAAGCATGAGAGTTGTTTGTTAATCTAAGCAAGTACTGCATTAAGGGTAAAATGGGATAAACAGTTAATTGAAGAGTTCAACGCGTACACACTTAAGATAGCTATTGTGGAATTTTTTATATATATTTAAATTCAGAGGAAATGTTCGAGTTATTTAATCTAAACACATTTCATTAAGGGTAAAATTGGACTAGCAATTAATTTAAGAGTTCATCAGGAATGTACTTAAAATAGTTATAAAAGCACAAAAACTTGTGATATTTGACATATTGTAATTAGATCACAATGTAATTACATTATCCAGGCATATTTTATTTGTTCTTTGTTACTTATCTAATAACAGTTTATTTGCATATGTAAGCTTAATAGAATAACATAACGAAATACATACTTATTTTGATAGAATTCTCCATCAACCTTGAAACAAGTTTAGAAGAGCTGTTGGAAAGTTAATATAAATGGATACAATCTAGACTTGGACAGTAGACCTCGAAGCGAAGCTCTACTACTGACTGAAGCAGGAGAAAATTCACAATGGCGTGATACAATGTTACAACAAATTGCAGTCTTAGAAGCTGTAAGGACACTTGGAAGATCGAGGGCCTAGCAGCAATGGGATAAAGATAGAAGTACAATTCTTGTTTAATGGTGGAGCTTTACAAGTCCAAGCTTGTGACAAAAAGGTTCACCCAAGTTGAAGGTTTGGACTTCCATGAAACCTTTTCACTAGTAGCACAACTTTTATTGGTTACAGTCTTCACTTCAATAGTACTTTCGAAAGAAAGGAGACTCAGTAGATGTTAGCAATTCATTTGTGCATGGTGATATAAAAGGGGATGTTTACATGTGTCTCCCCCTCGGCTTCAAAGCAGGTGGAGATAACAAAGTTTGTTGAATTCAGAAGTCAATTTATGAACATCTTCAAGCATCCACAAAACTGGATATTTCAAGTTATCAGCATCTTTGAAACGTTGTGAATTTTTTCAGTCCTTTGCTGATTAATCGCTATTTCCATATCTGGAAGGCGAAATCTTCATGCGGTTGTTAATACATCTGGATTACATCTTAGTACCAGAAAATTATTTAGAGGCTTGTTTGGACTTTAAGAGTTATTTTAAAAAAAAAATTCATATTGGCGGTGCACAAGTATTTCTTAGGAATATCGAGGGTAAGGACAGGGAAACTTTGCGCAAAAGAAAATGCATAGGACAAAATATCACCATGTGGTTTCCTTGCAAGTAGACCTGCTTAGTCTTCCATGGAAGAGGGACAGAAATTGGCTCTGGCAGAACACGAGGAAATGAAGTATGACTCAGTTTATCAACATCTAGTTGGCATACTAATTTACTTAATGATTACTGACCCAGAGATGTTTTATTTCGCTTCGTGTGTTGTCCTACTTTGCACAAGCATCTCAAAAGAACACTTCAGGATAGCAATGCTGGTAGTGCCTTATGTCAAGGTCAAATCTTGAGAAGAGATATTACCGACCAACGGTGATTTGAGATAATACGCCTATTACGTGCACACTGAGATCACTGATGCATACTTTGTCAATCTCGGGAATCACCCATATATTGGAAGACGAAAACTTAGAGCATTATATCTTATTTTTTAAGAAAAGCAAAGTATCATTATAGAAGCAGCCATTAGTGAGCTAATTTGCTTGAAGTCAAACCATCCTTGGGGACAGGCATCAAATGGCCTATTATGAGGTTGTATTCAGATATCAGTAGTATGCTATCACCATAGCAGAAAATAATGTTTTCTATATCGAGATAAATTGTCAGTGTGTGAGGGAGCAACTCCAGGTTGGAAATATTGTGATGATGACTTATGCCATCAATTCATAGTTCCAACAGATAGACATCTTCACCCAGCTCTCCTCACTTGACAATAATTTAAATTTCTACTGGTCAAGTTGGGCATTTGTAGCCCTCATGCACAAACCTGAGAGGGTGGTGGAGTATTGAAAGTAGATATCTGTTATAATTAGTTATAGATGGTTACTGACAGAAAATGGAATTGGAAAGTAAATATTTTTCTATAGAATTTATTGTAATGTGCTAGAGATGATTTTGGGATATGATATGTTTACATTTGGTTGATTAGAATGCTACTTTAATTAGGAATTTTTATATGAGACAGGAGCTGCCCATTTGTACATCTCTTCTAAATAATATATCCATTTTGATTAATGTGGAATATGAGAACTGTTTTTCAGATTTTATTTGCTCTTTGAACCTTTTAGTGATCAGCATTATGTCCTGTTTATGTTCTTTTCAGGACACTCTCGAAGATATTTCGTACCTGTTGAGGATTCCACAAAGAAAACCTTATGGAACAATGGAGGGGAATGTGAAGAAAGCTTTGAAGGTATTCAATAATTTTTTTATTTTCTATTTCTATCATTGTTTGTTCTTAGCTTTATTTCGAGAAACAAAATACTGAATATTAGGTGATGTAATGATGTTGCATGTTTGAAAGTTTCAATTGAAAGTTTCAAAGATTTTCTTTCATTCTAATGACAGACAAATAGGTCATATGTTTCAAATTTCATACATGATCACACATGTAAGCTCTACACCTGTCAATTTGGCCTAGCCCACAAGGCTTGGTCCTAACTTTGGATTGGGGCCAAAAAGTCCATAGCACCAAAAAACCCACATAAGAAAAACCTATAGGGCCACCAATATTCCCACCAATGCTCTGTGGGCTTGGGCCAACCTATGGGCCATTTTTTAGATTAAAAAATTTATTTAAAAATGAAAATGAAAAAAAAAACATGTAGAAAATAGGAAAAACATAAGAAAGGTGGGTTAAATCGTGTTTTAATAATTTTTAAAAAAAGTCATAAATATTGCCTAATAATGATAATTCAGACGATAGTATTATAGGTTAGGTATCAATGGTTTTCTTAATGGGGATTGCGTCTAATGAGATATGTCAGACGTAACTGTTCATTAAATAGATTCACTTGTTTGAAAGGGATTTCTTAAAAACCTAGTTTTTACAATGACTCTCCTTTTTATATTAATATAAAAGATAGTAACATGAACATAAGAGGTAAGGGAAAGAAAAATAGACACAATATTTTTATACTAGTTTGTCTGACACAACAGACTACATCCAGTTCTCAATCAACAAATTGAGTTCCACTAAGCAGACTAATGTTCCGAAGTATAATACAAGTATTCTTTGGGCACGTAGCCGCTCTTAGCTAACCCCTTGAGTATTGTTTGGGCTCGTAGTCCGTCATAGCTAACCCTTTGAGTATTGTTTGGGCTCGTAGTCCATCATAGCGAACCCCTTGAGTATTGTTTGAACCACAACCACTCTTGGATAAAACAAGAATTCTTTGGACGCAACCACTTATAATTATAACGAGTATTCTTTGAACCCAACCACTCCTGGCTAACACTGAGTATTATTTTGATCCAACCACTCCTGGCTAAAACTGAGTATTCTTTAAATAGTAATCACCCCTGACTAATATTGAGTATTTTTTGGATCCAACCACTCTTAGCTAAAACTGAGTATTATTTGCCAACAACCACTCTTAACTAATAGTCGAGTATTCTTTGCCAAACAGCCACTCCTGGCTAAGATAAACAAAGAGTTATCTGAATAGTGATCCACAAATCACAGGTTTCCTCACTCGAGAGTGATCGAGTACTTTGACGTATAAAAGGTTATGTTCTCTCTTCTAGTTTGCTAAGTGAACATGAACAATGTTTTCTAAGAAGTTTTTTGTGGCACGAAATATTTGAGCAGAGTTTTAGCATTATGCAACATAGTCTCTCCTCAGCATCTTCTTCATGAATAGGCACCGAGAAATCTGGCTATTGTAATTTCGTTTCTAGCCGTTTGAGCAACTTCAACTCACTTGAATGTTGTCCTTTCATCTGATGAGCTTGATTGTGAAGGATGCATTAAATGTGCTCCATGCATTAATTGCACTTTTCCTCTTTACGTAACATTCCAATAGCTGGATGTACTTATCCTTTCTTTAAACCGTGTGCCTTTGCTTAATTTTTTCTAAAGAGTAGAACGATACAAAGCAAATCGTCTTTCCAAAGTTGACAATGGTAGCGTCAGGGAGTTTTTGAAGAAAAACAACTTTAGCTTTTCATCCAAAAGATCATTGATGTGACTTGTGCTTGAACGGATGTTCTTGGCAGACGGAAGTAATAGAAATTTTCTACAACATAGAATAAGCATATATATATATATGTGTGTGCGTGTGTTCGTGTGGTACGAGATTAACTTAAATCCATATGCAAGTCGTCTGAGCATATCAGATGCTTATTAGACATAAAATAAGATTACACAATTTATTCATCTGTCAGAAGAAACAATTGGGTCTTATATGATTAGTTATTGGAAATATACCATCATCTTACGCATAAAGCATGACCATGTTTTACACTTAACTGTTTTTTGCACTTAATCAATGTTATGGGTGTTTGTCTTTTCCCTAACAAAATATTTACGTACAAATCTTTCTAAACATGAAAAACATTTACTCAATCCAAATCCAAACCCAAGTCAGTATAGGTAGGCTCTGGTCAGGCTAGGCTGGGACCGTGTGAAGTTGGTTTTGGTCAGGTCGAGTTGGGTTGGGACTAGGTTAGGTGATAAGGGATAAGTTGTTGTAAAATTCAAGTAAGATAGGCATGCATTTTGTATAGAATGTATGGAAAAGTAATCTAAAATGTATGTCAAACCCTTACAAAGCAAGTTGGAATTTGAGAAGAGAAGAAGAAGAAATTTAAGATATCTTGAAAAAGGAAAGAAAACAACAAACAAAAGAAAGATCAATCTGCCCAGCGCATATAGAACGACTCAACGAATTGAGTCCAGAGAGCAAGCCTCCAAGAAACTTTCCAAAACGTTGAGTGCTAATACCATGCCCAAAGCGGATTGAGGCTAGAAGAATCAAAGAGATTCAAAGTGTGAAAGACTGAGCGAATTCACATGGGCTGAGCGCAAAGAGTCCTTCACCATGAAGAAAGCTTGGATTCGCTAAGGAAGAGCTTGAGGCCAACCTGAGCCAAAATAAGGAGGAGAGAGATTCACTTGGAGCCAATCTAAGCCCAAGAAGACTTCATGGCTAAGAAAGGGATGTGTTGGGCTCAACTTCTTGAAGTGAATCCTAGGCAAATCCATGAACATATGAATCATAAGAAGCCCAAAAATGGACTAGAAGCCCAAGAAGATTACTTTAGCATGAAGAAAGCCAATCCGCTGAGTGGATTGGCCTGTGCTGAGCGGAAACCAAATCTTTTAGAGCTCCTTTCTAAAATCTACAAATAGATACCTTGGGGTCTCATTCAAAAGCATCGAGAGGAAAGGAGGAACTAGGGCTGAAGAGCACGAGAGCTCAAAACCAAAGGCTCAAAGTGCCTAGGCTAAGAAGAGGCTGAGTTTCAGAGTCATATCAGGTCATCATACCAAGCCTTAGTGCTGAAGCCAAGACAAAACTTTGAAGGAAAGGATTAAAAGGCTAAGATGGCCAATAACATCCAGGGATCCATGTTTGTTGTTCTTTAGCTTCTCATTTTTTAGCATTCACGGTAGGATTTTACTATGAGTTGCTAAACTTATCCTGTTGGGATTGAAAAGCAATGTGATATTTCTTAAGTTATTGTTGTTTATGATTACATGTTTTTATTTGAGATTCAAGTTCTATGGGTTTGATAGTATGCTTAATATTTAATGGTGATGAACGACCATTGATGCTCTTAGAGCATGAATGAGGCTGGGTGAGTTCATGTATATGAATCCTATCAAATCAGTCATATATTTCAATGACCATAGAGCGTGGGGCTGAGAATATGGTGAAATCTTAATGTAAAAATAAGCTATTGTGATGCAAGAAATGATCGTGATAGTTTATGGTTCTAGATAACCTTGTGCGAGGAATCGACTTGGTTTGGCCATAAGGATCATGAAGCTTCAACAAACATAGTATTTATATATAACAATAGTAAAAGAGATTCACAAAGTTCTTTCAATCTCTACACTTGTGTGCTATATCATCATCCTTTTGCTTCCGTTGTTTGTCAAAGCTTCACCTCTCGCTAAAATGCTAAAATATTATAGTAGGATTAATATGTTATTTATACAAATATATGCAAACCAACTTGTTTCTTCACCTTACTTCATCTTGAGAGTTATTACTATTGTGGTAAACATTATTTCCTTGTGGATATAACAATCCTCAACTGTTCTACAATTGACTTAATCTGCTTGTCGAGAAAAAAAAATTAAATCCACCCCATCATCAGGCCAGAAGAATTGTGTCCAGATTATGCTAAGTTGGGTTGGGCCTAAGTTTGTTGAGTCAGGTCAAGATTGGGTCGGGTTGAGCTAGGTTGGATCCAGGTCGGGCCGAGTTTAGGTCAGACCAAGTCTAGTTTGGACCAAGTTACGTTGGGCTGAGACAGGCACGACTTATGTCGGGAAAACTCAGGTTCGACCCACGTCTAGCCAAGTTAGGTTGGGTCTAGGTTGAGCCAAGTCGAGTTTGGCCTAAATCAATATTGGTGGGTTGGGTCAGGTTGAGGTCAAGTTAGGTTGGCTTAGGACCATGATCATGTCAACTTGGTGGGGCTAGGGTCTAGTTGAGTTGGGCTCAAGTCGAGTCGGGTCAAACTGAGACGAATCCAAACGAGATCAGACCCATGTTGGGCAATCTTGGGTCAAACCCAGGTTAGGTCCAGGTCAAACTAAGTTAGGTTGGCCCTAGTTAAGAAAGGTTAGGTTGTGTTGGGTCTAAGTCAGGCTAGGTTGAATTGGGGCCCAAGTAGGTTGGGTTAGGTTGGACACAATAAGGTTGAATGGTTGGGTTTGACGTAGGTCAAGATGGAATTGAGTTGGGTCAAATAATGGAATGCAGATCAAATAACAGAGACAATCCGCAAGAAAAATAAGGAAATAACAATCTAACAGTAATTGGTAGCAAGCTACCAATCCAGAGCCACAGGGCCTCTACAATTCACGTTTACA